>Ga0208787_1000142_pt1 | contig 34853 bp, 33 predicted proteins | sample Wag4_2014_7_11_FD_187362 | JGI IMG/M metagenome (GOLD analysis project Ga0208787, IMG submission 187362) | Fresh water microbial communities from Ohio, USA - Utica-2 Time Series HT 2014_7_11 (SPAdes) (version 2) | ecosystem: Environmental > Aquatic > Freshwater > Water tank | place: USA: Ohio...
GGCATATACCATCCTAATCCAGCAAACGACAGTCCAACCAATGGTAAAATTAATTTACCTACATTGATCTCATCCGCATGGGTGGAACTATATATGATGATGGTGCTTAAAGCACTTAAAAAAGCAACCGTCAAAACGGCAAAATTGCTATAAAGTGTATCGTTCGCCTCGTCGTATTTTTTCGGATCAAATGATTTTAGGTTTGACATTAAGACATACACAAAAACACTTACAGCCCCCATTATCCCTGGGCCTATAAAAATACTGGACGGTCCACCCCAAGCGTCTGCTTTCCCCTCTATATTAAAATGGGTTGGAATTCGACTTGGTAATTGAGGAAAAATTAAGGCACCATATATAAATGGGACGATAATCAGGAGTGCGACTAGCCAAGGGCCGTATTTTTTTGTGTTCATAATCACGAATTTCATGCTCAAGGTACAAAATTTTGCCTTAGGAACCTTTTACATGAATTGGGCAAATCTGCTTAAATAAATTACTTTTGCATCAAATTAATTGACATGAGCAAAGGACCTATTTCACAGTTTATAGAGCACCATTATCGACATTTTAATGCTGCTGCCTTAGTAGACGCTGCTAAGGGTTATGAAACGCATTTATTAGAAGGCGGAAAGATGTTGGTGAGCTTGGCGGGTGCCATGAGTACTGCTGAATTAGGAATCAGTTTAGCGGAGATGATCCGTCAAGACAAGATTGCTATCATTAGCTGTACAGGGGCCAACTTAGAAGAAGATGTGATGAACCTTGTAGCGCATAGCCACTACAAGCGTGTTCCTAACTATAGAGATTTAACACCACAGGATGAGTGGGATTTATTAGAGAACCATTATAACCGTGTAACAGATACTTGTATTCCTGAAGAGGAAGCATTTAGAAGATTGCAAAAGCATATTGTAAAGTTCTGGAAAGAAGCGGAAGCTAAAGGCGAGCGTTATTTCCCGCATGAGTTTATGTATCAAGTTATTTTGAGCGGTGAATTAGAGCAATATTATGAAATTGATCCTAAGGATAGCTGGGTGGTAGCTGCTGCAAAAAAGAACATTCCAATTGTTGTACCAGGATGGGAGGATAGTACTACTGGAAATATCTTTGCTAGCTATGTGATCAAAAATGAATTGAAGGCATCCACTGTAAAAAGCGGTATCGAATATATGGTTGAATTAACAGAATGGTACAGAGCCAATAGTGGGGGTAAAGGGGTAGGCTTCTTTCAAGTGGGTGGAGGTATTGCTGGTGATTTCCCTATCTGTGTGGTGCCAATGATGTACCAAGATCTTGAATGGCATGATGTGCCTTTCTGGAGTTATTTCTGTCAAATTAGTGATAGTACGACTTCTTACGGATCTTATTCTGGTGCGGTTCCAAACGAAAAAATTACCTGGGGTAAATTAGATATTCATACGCCTAAGTTTATTGTAGAGAGTGATGCCACGATTGTCGTGCCATTGATATTCTCATACATACTTGGTCAATAATAAAAAATGCCCCTTAGTAATAAGGGGCATTTTTTATGCATTTAGATTCGGATTATCTTGTAGCTGGCATATTCAAAGGCATATCGCGTTTTAACATGTCTTCTCTTATTGCCATTTCCCAAGCAGTTTCAAAAATGATTCTTGTTCTTTTCTCCATCAAATCAAAATTGATTTTTTCCACTCTGTCTGTTGGTTTATGGTAATCTGCGTGTGTACCGTTAAAGTAAAAAATAACAGGTACGCCTTTTGCAGCAAAATTATAATGGTCGCTTCTGTAATAAAAACGGTTTGGATCTTTAGGATCGTTGAATCTTCTATCCAATTCCATATTGTAATTTTTATTTACCTTATCTGTGATTGGCTGCAAATCACTACTTAGCTTATCTTCTCCAATCACATACACATAGTTCATGGAATCTCCTTTGTAAGTTGGATCAATACGACCAATCATGTCGATGTTTAAATCGGCAGTGGTTTTTTCCAATGGGAAAATAGGATGGTCTCCATAATACTTAGAGCCTAATAATCCTTTTTCTTCTCCCGATACATTCATGAATACAATATTTCTTTTTGGACTAAATCCTTTTTTTCTTGCATATGCAAATGCTTCTGCAATTGCAACTACACCTGTCGTACCTGATCCATCATCATCTGCGCCGTAATAGATCACGCCATTCTTAATGCCTTCATGATCATAATGACTTGTGATGAATAAATACTCATCCGATTTTTCTTTACTTGGGATATAGGCAATGACATTGGCACTTGGTATAGTCATACTTGTTCTGTCTGCTGTCCATTCAATAGCAGCTGTATATTTACCAACTGGTATTGTTTCCCATTCTTGATCACTAAACTCTTTTGTACCGCCTAATAAAGCTGCGCCAACAGTTTTAGAAACTGTCATACTTGCAAAAGTATTGGTGTTAGCAGTAAAAGCCAACCGGCCACTTAAATTACTAGGCATGGTTGGGTTTGTTTTTGCAATATTGATAATTCCAATCGCGCCTAATTTTTGTGCCGCCATCGTTTTGCTCATGGCTCTTTCTTTACCTTCTGAACTGATTAATAATTTACCTCTAACATCCAAAGTAGACTTATCATTGAATTCAGCGCCTACATAAAACACTTCTGCGCTTGTAAATAATTTTTGTGGTGCTGATGCTGCATTGATCCAAAAATCTTTGTCTAAAGTATAGCTAGTACCGTTTACTTTTAAACTTGACATCGTGACTTTATCTTGAAACAAACTAAATGGCATTCTGTATGACCCAGCGTTACCAGGTGTAAGATTCATTTGTTTGTATTGGCTCACTAAATAGCTTGCCGCTTTTCTTTCTCCTTCTGTTCCTGTCTCTCTACCTTGCATCTCCTCACCAGCAATGATGCTAAGGTGTTTTTTTAAGCCCGCTGCTGTGATGGTTTTAGCTGCTGTGTTGGCATCAATGGTTTGTGCGTTCACAAATCCGATACTAAAACTTAGCAGTACAATAAAAATTTTACGCATGTTGATTAATTTTAAAATGAGCATAGTTGATTATAAATGTAATGATTTTTTGAGGATATTGTAGGTTTAGCAACTGATCTTATCTATCCTTCCTTGATGTCGTCCACCTTCAAATACGGTAGTCATAAAAAGATCAATCATTTCGATTGCAGATTCTATACTCACAAATCTAGCAGGTATACAGATCATGTTTGCGTCATTGTGTAATCTAGTTAATTCGGCAATCTCAGGCAACCAGCATAAACCTGCTCTAATAGTTGCATGTTTATTGGCTGTGATGGCTACACCATTTGCAGAACCACAAAATAAAATACCAAATGCTGCTTCTCCAGACGCGACACTTGATGCAGTGGGATGCGCAAAGTCTGGGTAATCTACAGAGTCAGTAGAATAGGTACCAAAATCTTTGACTTGGTAGCCCTTTTTTTCGAGCCATTCTTTTACTTCTTGTTTGTAAGATACACCAGCGTGATCTGCACCCAATGCGATAGGTTTAGAAGGATCAAAAACATAAGCCATATGAATCGATTTTAATTTGTTGCTATCTTATAAAAATTTAATTATTACTCCCACTCTTCTTCTGCTTTCTTCACTGATTTATAGGCCCATCTTGATACGACAATACTTAATTCAAATAGAGAATACAAAGGGATAAAGACCAATAACTGGCTATACCAATCTGGACTTGGTGTAATGAATGCAGCAACAATCAAAATCACCACTGCTGCATATTTACGAGCCCCACTCAAGAACTTAGGGGTGACCATGCCAATTTTAGTCAATAAAAAAGCCAATACCGGTAATTCAAAAGCGATACCACAACCCAATATAAGATTGGTTAAATTATCTAGGTAATCAGAAAAAGTAGGCATGGTCGTGATCACATTCTTTGTACCTAATTGGAAGCTTGCTAAGAAATTAAATGTGAATGGACCAAGTATGAAAAATCCAAAAGCGGCACCTAAGAAGAAAAAGAAGGAGACCCAAAAAATCATGAACCTTGTATTTCTTAATTCATTTTCTTTTAAAGCAGGTTTGATAAAGGACCAAAATTGATAAAAAATAAATGGGAAAGCGGTGATGATACCACCCACAATCGCCATGCTGATACTACTTAAGAACTGTCCACCGAAGGTGGTGCTCTGCATCGTCACTTTTACCGCAGGCATACACAATGCATTGCCTAATCCAGCCCATTGACTGAATTCACAGAACAAGCGATAGGTAATAAAATCGGGCTGAATCGGTCCTGTAATGATATTGTCCATGACCCAGTCACGCTTGATAAAAATCACTAAGGCCATCACCAAAATTGCTGCTGCTGACCTTACAATGGTACCTCTTAATATCTCAAGATGATCAATGAAAGACATCTCGGAACCATCTTTTGGATTTAAACGATCAAATAGTGCCATGGAATATAACAATGAGGCCTAAAGTTAAGGCTTCTAGGGCAAAAGGAGAGGGTAAAAACTAAAAAATAGTCTAGTGAATGGTGAGCTTTACTTTCTCAATTCTGGTGTCGCTTACTAAGAGAATTTCGGCATCAAAATGGCTTAAATGGATCACTTCGCGCACTTTAGGAATGGCTTCGTGTTTATGAATTAAGTAACCACTCAGAGTTTCTGCGCTGTCAGCTGCAAAGTCAATGCCATATTTTTCATATAAGTAGTCCAATTCCAACCTACCACTAAATAGGTATTCGTTGGCAGAAAGTTTCTTTTCTAAAAACTCTTGTTCATCATATTCGTCATTGATCTCTCCAAAAATTTCTTCCAACACATCTTCCATGGTAACAATTCCTGCAGTTCCACCAAATTCATCCACCACCCATGCAATACTTTTTCTTTTTTTAGAGAATAAATTAATTAAGTCTGCTGCATTCATGCTTTCAGTCACTAATAAAATAGGGTGTAGGATAGCTTTAATTTCTGTAGGCTTTTTAAATAAATCCAACTGGTGAACATACCCAACAATATTGTCTAGGCTATCATTATAAACAATGAGCTTGCTTAATTTTGTTTCGATAAAAAGTGCCTTCAATTCAGAGATAGGGGTCAATAAATCAACACCGATAATTTCTGTTCTTGGTACTAAACATTTGCGCACTTTAATATCAGGCAAGCTCAATGCATTTTCAAATAAGTCTGTATTCAATTCTTGTTGTTCCTGATGTGGATTGGTTTGTTGCACAAAATGTGCTAAATCTACTTTAGTAAATGCTTCTTTTTTGTAGACCATTTTAACTTGCAACAAATTACTTAATACCCATTGAGCCGTATTCACTAAAACCACAGTGAGTGGTTTAAATAAGATATGGAAAAATTGTGCGACTGGCGCAAAAGTATTAATTAAGGAAGCTGCCCTAGCTTTAAACATTGCTTTTGGAACAAGTTCTCCTATAAATAAAATAACCAAGGTAGAAACAAATGTATTTCCTACCAAGATGGCGCCATCACCCAATCCTAAATGACTCCAAATATGCGTATGCAATAGTTCTTCAAATAAGATACCAAAAACAACTAATGAAATATTAAGTCCTATTAAACAAGTCCCAATAAATTGTGTTGGTGCTTCAAGAAAACCTGCAATAATTTTACCTGACCTGCTGCCTTGTTTTTTCTTTAATTCCAAACTAAGGCGATTGGCACTTACAAAGCCAATCTCATAGCCAGAGAAAAAACCAATTAATATCACAGATGCAACGATGGCAAAAATCATAGTTTATTTTTAAGTCAAAAATACTTGTTTACCATTCTGGCAATACAGGTTTAGTGTCAATGATTCCTTCTATCTGCTCCATGATTTCAGGCGTCAACAAGGTAGCAGTTTCTAGTGCAGTTAAATTATCTAATAATTGATTTTTATTGGTCGCACCTAATATAGCAGTAGACACATTTGGATTTTTAATACACCATGCGATACTCAACGAGGCAGTACTCACTTTCAAGGCTTTTGCTAAAGCACTCAATTGTTTCACTTTCTCAATTTTATCTTGCATCAACATTCTGTCTCTTAACCATTCATAACCTTCAATCTGCATTCTTGATCCCTCAGGTATTCCGTCGTTGTACTTGCCAGTTAATAATCCAGAAGCCAATGGACTCCAAATAGTCGTACCTAAACCTACATTTTTAAAGATCTCTACAAATTCATTTTCCATTTTATTGCGCTCAAACATATTGTACTGAGGTTGTTCCATGGAAGGCCCAATCAATTTATATTTTTCTGCTATTCTATGTGCTTCCATGATCTCTACGCCACTCCATTCGCTGGTGCCCCAATACAATATTTTTCCTTGTTGAATCAAAGTATTCATGGTTTGCACCACTTCTTCGATAGGGGTCGATTTATCAGGACGATGACAAAAATATAAATCTAGGTAATCTGTTTGAAGTCTTTGTAATGCTTCATGACATGCTTCAGTTAAATGTTTTCTACTTAACCCTGTTTGGTTAGGCTTATTGGCTTTTCCTCTCCATCCAAAATAAGCTTTTGAAGACAGCACAATAGAAGTTCTATCCCATTTTTTTTGACTTAAAACACGGCCCATCATTTTCTCACTTTCTCCACCAGCATACACTTCGGCATTGTCAAAAAAGTTCACACCTGCATCATAAGCAATACCCATTAATTCATCTGCTATACGGTCATCTATTTGCTTGTGAAATGTGACCCAGCTTCCGAAACTTAATGTGCTTAATTGCAGCCCTGTTTTACCCATTTTTCTGTAATCCATCTGGTTTTTTTAAGGGTTTAAACTACTGCTATCTTGAATGATGGCGTAGCTATTTGATTGTGGTTTAAAGATACGAATGTCTGTCAAATTTTGGTTGGCTTCTAGTCCTTTCCCATAAATCTTGGCCAATGGGTTGTGTTGCTTCACTACCACATCCTTTTCTGTATAAAACTTGCCTGTGTTTTGATCCCAATACATTTCCTTACACCATAAGGTATCCCCAAGGGTGTTGAAAATAATTACATCCTCTTTCAAAAAGACAATATTTTCGACCTCTTTATACTTTGCATATTTAGCAGAAAGTTGACTTTCAATTTGATTGCTATCCTTGTAAAAATCTACATGAATTGAAATAGGAAACTCAATCATTTTGCTACTATCCACTAAATATCGATTCATTAATGGCGCAGTTAATTTAGCGCCTAATTTTCCATCATTACTTATATAAATTGCTACATCCTTTCCTACATCAATCCCGCCACCCCTTGCACCTAGTCCTTTTACTGCATCTATATCGTTCTCGCATGAAGTCATAAAAAAGCAGCTACTCAAACAAGCAACTGCTATTTTCAATATTGTATAATGGGTTGAATTAGTCATATTTACGTTTATTGAACCAAACGTCACTCAAGCTATATCCCACAGTAAATTGAACAAAATTTTCTTTAAAGTTGGAGGCTCCTCCAGCTCTTTGACCCATCTGTAAAGCTAGATTCAATAAAGTGAATTGGTAGTCGTAAGAACGATACTTTCTAATAGGTAATCCTAAGCCCATGGTAAGTCCTTGTACATTTAATCCATTGTTGTTTATATTGATATAATCTTTACCACTGAAAATTCCAAATCGATAAGTGACAGTAGACCAATAACTTTCAAAAGTAAATGGATTTGGAGATAATTGAGCGCCAGCACGAAACATGGTGGCATTGCGCACTTGATCTGTTGCACCATAAAATCTATACCCATCTCTCCAATTAGAATGATTCAATTCGAGGCCAATCACCCATTGATCATAGCTCCCCCTTACTGTAGTAATTTTTTTATGTAAGGCAATACCTGCAGTAATGGTACTTGGCAGCTCTACTTTCCCACTTATGTCTTTTTGATATAACGCAGTATCCACTGGGGTTTCTTGAGAAGGTGTAAAAGTGCCATTCGATCTTAAAATATCTTGTTTCCCACTTAATTTTTGGTCAAGGGTATAGGTTCCACCATAACTAAGGGTATATTCTGATTTATCTTTTGTAACTGAATTAATTGAACTTGATAATGAGAATTCACCTTGGATACCTAAGTTTAAAAAAACACCTCCAAAACTTGTATTCGTCGTAGATAATGATTGAAAAAAACTAGTAGAGTCAATATTGTATAAAAGGGCTTTCACTACATCTATTTTTCTTCTGCCTAAATTATATCCTGTGTTCATTCCAATACTTAAATTCTTCCAACTTTTGCCCAATCCAAGAAACACTTGATTGATGCCGCCCTCCCCTTTATAGTTGGTGTAGATGGAATCTATGATTTTGTCTGTTGATATATAAGGGTCAAAATCATTCACTGAATAATTAATTTGTGTCAGTGGTCTTAATCCAAAAGCAAATCCAATTTTTTTTGCTTTACTAATGGGCACACCAACTGCAATATAATTAGGTATTAAATAAGTTGATTTTTCTTTTCCTGCAGGGGTTGTTCTTTTAAGAATATTATTGGATAAATTCAAACCAATATCAAATGTGGTCATATAGATACCACCATAAGAAGCTGGATTGTTAAAATTGATACTTTGTCCAAAAGCGCCATTCATATTAGGGGTATAGGCAGCGGTTAATCCACCCATACCTTGGTTCGCAGCATTTTGACTGTTATAAACTTCATTGCCTACTCCAAATCTTGAAAATGGGGAATTGATCTGCGCCTTTAATGGGGCTATAAAACAGAAAAGTCCAATGAACGGGGTTAACCTAAGTATTTTTTTCACTAATCGCATATAGTCCTTTATAAATTAAATTTGGGTCGGCAAATATCCTTCTTTTTAAGTGAGGTACAAAATAACTAAGGTCTCCACCGGTTAATAGGGCGTTAAATTTGCTGTATTTGGCCTCATAAGCGTCAATTATACCATTAATTTCGGCTGACATCCCTAAAACGACCCCAGAAAGCAGGTTGGTTTTAGTGTCATAGCCGACCAAACCAAAGCTTGGTGCAGGTTCAATCAATGGCAAAAGTGCCGTTAAATCATTCATTGATTTAAAACGCATTTGCATCCCTGGAGAGATACTACCCCCTAAAAACTGTCCTCTATTGTTGACAAAATTATACGTGATACAAGTGCCAAGACAAATGACAAGACTATGTTGCTTAGGGTATAAATCTACAGCGGCTGCCACAAGTCCTAAACGATCTGCTCCAATGGTTTCAGGTTTGCCTACAGGCGTGGTAAAATTTAATTTGGTTTGAGGGCCTAATAAATGGAAAGGGCCGTATTCATTCAATAAACTTTCTATTGCTTTATCGTGATGTATCACTGAGGAAAGCAATGTTTTGCTTGGCTGGTATTGGTTTAATAATTTTTGTACAGCATCAACCGCATCATTTTCAAGAAGCTCTAATTTTTCCAATTGGTTGCCTTTAAAAATTGCCGCCTTTAATCGGGTGTTGCCAAAATCGAAACAAATGGTTGTAGACATAATGATTTTCGTAGTCCAAAATTAATTGCTTTCAAGCAAACTTTAGTTAAAACAATAGGCAAGTTGCAAAAGATTTCGGTTATTTGAAGAACAAATAAGTGAATATGAAGGTAGCTGGGTTTACAATTATAAAAAATGCAGTGGTAAATGACTACCCAATTTTAGAAGCCATTCGTTCTATTTTGCCCGTAGTGGACGAGATGATTGTTTTAATTGGAGATTCAACAGATGAAACTACTAGATTAATTGAATCAATTGGTGACCCCAAAATTAAAATTCACCACTCGATTTGGAATAAAGATTTAAGAAAAGGTGGGGTCGTATTGGCAGATGAAACCAATAAGGCATTTCAATTAATAGATGCCAGCTTTGATTGGGCTTTTTATATTCAAGGAGATGAAGTCGTACACGAAAAATACCATCCAGCTATTCGTGCTGCTTGTGAAAAATACAAGGACGATTTACCTGTGCAAGGATTGTTGTTTAAGTACAAACATTTTTATGGCACGTATGATTATGTAGGTGATAGCAGAAAATGGTATGCACATGAAATAAGGATCATTAGAAATAATAAATCAATTAGTGCTTATAGAGATGCGCAAGGTTTTAGAATTGGTAAACAAAAATTACCTGTTGCAGCTATTGATGCTAGTATTTATCATTATGGTTGGGTGAAAAGCCCTGAGCAAATGCGTAAAAAGCAAAAAGAGAGTGCTACTTTTTGGAATGACGATACTCAAATGGAAAAAATAAAAGCAAGTCCAGATTTTTATGATTTCTCTGAATTTGATTCTTTAGAAAGATTCACAGGCTCACATCCTAATGTGATGCAAGATCGTATTGAAAAGAAAAACTGGGTAATTGATTTAGATATTTCAAAAAAGAAGTTATCCTTTAAAAAATTCATTTTATACTATTTTGAAAAATGGACAGGGATTCGTCCTTTTGATTTTAAAAATTATAAAATTATCCGTCATTAGATGTTCCAAATAGAAAATTTGAAAAAGGATGTTGCCGAGGGCAATTTTAACTCAATTGCAAGAGTCATTTCTTCCATTGAAAATGAAATTGCAGGGGTGGACGATTTTTTAGCGACTTTAAATCCAAGCTTCGTTCCAGTGATTGGTATTACAGGCCCCCCGGGGGCTGGGAAAAGCACATTGATTTCTGGTTTAATTGGCAACTACATTCTTCAAAATAAAAATATTGCAATTATTTCGGTTGACCCATCTTCGGTTAAACATAAGGGAGCGCTATTAGGCGATCGAATCAGAATGAAAGACTGGTATTTACATCCGTCTGTTTACATAAGATCGCTTGCATCAAGATTACATTTAGGCGGCTTGGTGAAATCAATTCATAAGATCACCAAGTTTTTAAAGTCAACAGGTTTTGATATCGTAATTTTAGAAACTGTTGGAGTTGGCCAGTCGGAGGTAGAAGTAGCCTCTGTGGCTAACGTTACTTTATTGGTATTGGTTCCAGAAGCAGGGGATGATATACAAATGATGAAGTCTGGTTTATTTGAAGTTGCAAATATTTTTGTGGTCAATAAATCGGACAGGGCAGATGCAAAAAAATTCCTATCACATCTTACTATTTCGCTTAATGACAGAGTACAATCCGGAGAAAAAATAGGAATTATTGAAACTGTAGCAAATACTGGTAAAGGTATTGAAGCTTTAGATGACTGTATAAATAGTTTTTTAGTTCATTAAAACAAGTGCATGGCCAAAATAGTACAACTTAAGAGGTTCTTTAAAAAGATTTTAGAAAATAACAATCAAGTAGCTTTTATTTGGTTTGGTTTAGTTTTTTTAACACTACTTAGTGCAGTGTTGAATCATTCATTGAATAATTTTATCATTTTTAAGCAGTCGTTTTTTCACCTTCAGCAACAATTGAATTTATACAGTATTTATCCCAATGAATATTGGGATCATTATTATTACAGTCCTACATTCGCCATACTAGTTACCCCGTTTGCTTTTATTCCATCTTTAGTTGCACCATTTGCATGGGGCCTATTTGATGCTGGTGTTTTATATTTCGCCATAAGAAAATTACCCATTCGTTCATTCTATCAAAACGGAGTATTGCTTTTATCTGTCAATGAAATGATGAATGCTAGCGGTAATTTGCAGAGTAATGGTTTAATTGCTGGATTAATCATACTTTCTTTTGTTTTTCTTCTTAAACAAAAAGAACATAGTGCGACTTTGTCCTTACTAGTTGGTTTTTTTATTAAACTATATGGTATTGTTGGACTTGCATTTTTCTTTTTCAGCAAGCAAAAGAGTAAATATATATTATATCTTCTTTTGTGGACAATCATTTTAGTGCTATTGCCTTTAAGTATTACTAGCCCGGAATTTTTACTTCAATCTTATAAAGATTGGTTCGCAAGCTTATCGGTAAAGTCTAATTTTGATTTAACTAGAGATATGTATACAAATATGGTTGATGTCTCAATTCAAGGCATGATTAAAAGAGTGTTTCATTTGCCAACATTGAATAAATTTTATTTTATTATTCCAGGGCTTATTTTATTTGCTTCTCAATATACCAAAATAAAATACTTCAATCATTTAGTATATCAGCTATATATTTTATGTTCTGTGATGCTATTTTTAATCATTTTTAATACAGGATCGGAGTCTCCAACCTATATCATCGGCGTAGTGCCAATTTGCTTATGGTATGTATTACAGCGAAAAACCACTTTAGTTAATACAGTATTTATCATTGCTATATTCTTTTCTAGTTTTTCTTATTCTGATTTATTTACACCTTGGCTTAGAACAAATATAATGATTCCTTATGCCCTAAAAGTAGTAGGTTGTTTTTTAATCTGGGTGGTTATCTTAATTCAAATACACACTAAGCAATTTTTGAAAATTGATCAAACTAAACTAATTGTATAAATGAATACCTCAACATCAGTCGCCTTAATAATTTCAACATATAATTGGCCTCAAGCATTAAAACAAACTTTAAGGTCTGTTGCCAATCAAACTATACTACCTAATGAGGTCCTCATTGCAGACGATGGTTCTGATGAAAGGACTGCTAATTTGATTCAACAGTTTATAACAAATAATCCTACTCTTAATATCAAACATGTTTGGCACGAAGACGATGGTTTTAGATTAGCTGCCATTAGAAATAAGGCCATACGAATGGTACAATCAGATTATATTATTCAAATTGATGGGGACATTATTATAGACCAAAATTTTATTGCGGATCATTTAAGCATTCAAGCAATAGGTTATTTTGTAACTGGAAGTAGGCTGCTTTTAGGTAAAAAAATTACAAAAGTATTGTTGGAATCAGAAAAAGTTAATTTTGCATCACTAAGGTGGAAGGGAAAAAACTTTTTAAATACGCTTAGAATACCCTTTTTAATGCGTTTATTACAACATACCTATAAAACAAAAGGGAAGCATTTGGATTATGTGAAGGGTTGCAATATGGCATTTTGGAAATCAGATTTATATCTAGTGAACGGATATGATGAATCATTTATTGGATGGGGAAGGGAAGATTCAGATATCTGTATCCGTTTAATTAATGCAGGCGTGAAAAAAAAGTTTATCAAATTTTGTGCAGTGCAATACCATTTATATCATCCCCTTGCATCTAGAGATCAATTTGAAGCGAATGATGCATTGATTGAGCAAAATAAACTACAACAAATAAGTTTTTGTAAGCATGGGTTGATTCAGCCTTAACAATAAAACTGAACAATAAATTTAATTAGCTTTTTCATTCTTCCACCATCGATAAGCGACGTAGCTCATAATGCCAAATGGCATTGCAGCTAGATATAGAATACCTACATTAAAACCTTTTCCAGCTTCTTCGCCAATCTGCGCAGCAGTTTTAGTACAGATGGAACATTGTGCTTTCCCTGCTAAAACAATCAGTTGAAATACAAGTAGTAAGTAAATGCTTTTCATGATGCAAAAATAGGCATAAAAAACCCCGAATAATCGGGGGAATCTATTTTTAAAAAAAATTAAGCATTTGCCTTTGGAGCTGCAGCTGCTGCCTTAATATTTCTTGTTTTGTGTGGTCTACTCTTACCAAAAGAACCTAGAAAGCGCTTTCCTTTTGCTGTTTTTTTATCTCCTCTACCCATGATATTATAATTTTTAAATTGTGATTGGACCACAAATATAAAAAAACCCTCTGAATAAATGGTTATCCGAGGGTTTTTATTCAAATAAATTTGAAATTACAACTTGCCGCTCAATTCTTTACCAGCCTTGAAACGTGCAACTTTCTTTGCTTTAATCTTAATAGTCTCACCTGTTTGTGGGTTACGACCAGTTCTTGCAGCACGCTTAGATACTGAGAAAGTACCAAAACCAACTAAAGTTACTTTATCACCTTTTTTCAAAGATTTAGTTACTGCTTCGATAAAAGCGTCTAAAGCTGCATTAGCTTGAGTTTTTGGACAATCAACTGCGTCGGCGATGTGTGCGATCAATTCTGCTTTGTTCATAGATGTGTTTTTTATAGTTTTAAACGATATAACAAATTTATTGAGTTTGATGTAACAAAAAAATATTTTAGTGTTTTTTTTAATTTTTATTTTTCCACTAAAACCCTTAAATAGTAAGGCTTTCCGCTTAAGTACAATATTTCAATTTTAGACCATTCTAAAGGGGGTATTTCTGTAATCCTTTACAGCATTGAATTACAGCGATTTTAAAAATGAAAATGAGGCCAGTTAAGGGTTTTCGGAGACTAGCTATCCACAATCAATTCACAATTTTCATGCTTGTATTGAAGTGAAAACATTGTTCTCCCCATTGTTCTGTGACGCTAAAAAGGAGTTTTTCTGCGTGTTTTGCTTGAAATTCAGCTATTTGAGTAGCAGTATGACTAAACAATTGTAGGGTAAAAGTAGGGGGCTGATCTGCTGCTAGGTCTAATTGATAGAGTTGGTGCTCTACAAAACAGGCAGTGGAAAGACAGCTTGGTATAAAGCTTTGCTTGACCCAATTCAACCATGCTGCTTCTATGGATGGGTCTACTTGAAAACTAATATTGGATACAAACATGTATTTATTTTTTTAATTCTACAACTATGGGGCAATGGTCACTATGCTTTATGTCTGGAAGGATAAAGGCATCCTTAATTTTAGTTGACAATATTTTTGTCGTACAAAGATAATCAATTCTCCATCCTTTGTTTTGTAATCTAACAGAAGGAAATCTTTGACTCCACCAAGAATAAGCCCCAGTGGCCTCTTCGTGCATATGTCTAAAACTATCCACCCAATTATTTGCAAGCAAGGTATCCATCCAAGTTCTTTCTTCGGGTAAGAAACCAGAAGATTTTTTATTTCCTTTTGGATCATGAATATCGATTGCCTGATGTGCAATATTATAATCTCCTGCAACGATGATATTTGGTCTTTCTTTTCTTAGTGCTTCTACCCAATTGTAAAATTCATCCAACCATTGGTATTTATAGGCTTGTCTAAGGTCTCCACTTGTGCCTGAGGGGAAGTAGGCATTGATAATGGTAAGGTCTCCAAAATCAACTCTAATCACTCTTCCCTCGGCATCACTCATTTCATGTCCAGTCCCTTGAACAACTAAACTTGGCTTTTGTTTACTAAATACGGCAACGCCACTGTACCCTTTTTTTTGGGCAGGATACCAAGCAATATGGTATCCAAGATCCGTAAAAAGACTTAAATCAATATCTGTACTACTTGCTTTTGTTTCTTGCACACATAAAATATCAACTGGATAGTCTTTAAGCCATTCGATTAACCCTTTTTTGATGGCAGCTCTTATTCCATTGACATTATAACTTACGATGCGCATGCATTATTAATTTGGTGATTGGAAAATTTCACTATACGCAATTAAGAGTAAGAGAGCGGAAATTGAATTTTGATTCACTTGTTCAATAGGTATTAAGTAATTGGGCTTATTTCTTCCTTTTGCTGCCATGATAGCCACATTGTTCAAATACATAATTTTAACATCAATCTCATTGTTGAAGAGAATTTTAAATGCATCCTTCCCAATGTTACCCTCAACAGATTTAGAGATAGAGATGACCCTTTTAGGATAGTTCGTGTTTAATGTATACATCGAATTGGAGTCATACCCATTGTATATTTTATTTGAATTGAACATCAACCCAGTATTGGCTGGTTGCTCAATCACTTTAAACCTGCCAATTAAATTCGTGTCTGCATAAATTTTATGTATACTGTCAGGTAGAAATCGAATAGGTGGCGTGGTTCTTAATTCAGGATCGATCATTGGATTGAATTCAATGTAGGCCTCCAATGAGTAGTCTTTATTTTCACTTGTATTTCTTAAAGGTTGTATTGCTTGATAGTATTCTTTAAATAGGGTGTTGTTCCTTTTTTTAATTTCAGGTAAAATAGTAAAAAAAGGATTGTTGGTTGTTTTGTCTTTCGTGTCAATTTTTTGCATCATCGCATTTGGCACTCTTAGCACAACCCTTGAACTATTTTGTGTATACTGAAAAAAATTTTTGCTTGTATCTACTGTAATTCTAGGTTTTGCTTGTAATAAAGGCATGGTAAAATTATCCGAGGCAAAACTATTCGGCACTTTTGCTTCAATATAAGCCAGTTCCTCACCGTCTTTATCAAAATAGCTCAGTCCAGATTGGATAGCCTTGAATAAACTTTTAGGAGGAGACACCGGTAGATTCATTGGATAGCCAATGCCTTGATTGGCAATTGGAATCATACCAATTAAAATAGTTTTTTGAAAAACAGGTTTTTTAGTTGCATCTAAGATCGTACAGGTTAAAAACCAAGTCGATTGAATACTGTCTTTTTTTGGAATGATAATGTTCACCATTGAATTGCTAAATGTTTGTTCTGGTTGCAATTCATAAATTTCTAAATAAGCATGATAAGCCGAGGATTGGCTTTGGCTCCAATCAATTACGAGCTTGCCTATTTGACTTGATTTATTTACAATTTTTATCTTAGTTGCGAAACTCGTATCTCTTTGAAGTTGTAATGGATTAAAAAGCGCTGTATCCAATATGCTTGCAAATACTTGTACTTGTGTTGTAGAAGGGTGCCAATATTTTCCTTCGGGTTGAATACTAGAATACATTTGAACTTGTTCAAATGTAACCTGATTGGATTGTCCAATTGTGGCGATGCAAATGCATTGCGTGAAGAGTAGACTTAAAAAATATAAGCTTTTTTTCATTTGGAAGTTTCAAATTTGGTAGTCAAATTTAGTTGATTTAGGCGTTTAATACTTAATTTATTCTAACTTCATAGCCATTAACGGTGATCAAAGCATATGCAAACAAATGGTAAGTCAATACCTGACAAAAAGATTATTCCCTCTCAAAAATTGGTTGAATTAGACGGACCAAGACCAAGGTTAAAGGAGTTTAAATTTGCTGTTCAAATATTCTTTGAATTTATAAAAGGCTTTAGGGTACTCAATTTTGTGGGTCCTTGTATCACGGTATTTGGGTCTGCCCGATTTAAAGAGGGGCATCCTTATTATGAGCAAGCCAGAAAAATGGGTCAAAAAATTGCCGAACTAGGCTTTGTAACCATGACAGGTGGTGGTCCTGGTATTATGGAAGCAGCCAATAGAGGTGCTTATGAAGTTGGTGGTAAATCTATTGGGTGTAATATTCAATTACCTTTTGAACAATCTCCCAATCCTTACGTACATAAGTCCATCACTTTTAGTTTTTTCTTTATCAGAAAAGTTTTATTGGTCAAGTATTCCTATGCTTTTGTAATTATGCCTGGTGGCTTTGGTACACAAGATGAATTTTTTGAGACGCTAACATTGGTCCAAACTAAAATCATTAAAAATTTTCCCATTGTTGTCATGGGCAAGGACTACCACCAGCCATTCATGCATTGGATGGATCATATGATAGCAGAAGGCACTATCTCTCCAGCAGATAAAGATGTTGTTTTATTAACCGATGATTGTGACGAGGCTATTGAGCATATTCGTAAATATGTTTCCAATTATGTGGTCACACCAAGAAAACGTTTCTGGTGGTTATTTGAAAAAGGTTAATCAATCACTGGTTGCAACCACTTGGTGATATATTCTAAGGATTGATTTTTTCTTTTCGCATAATCAATAACTTGGTCTTGCTGTATTTTTCCTAATCCAAAATATTGACTTTGTGGATGTGCAAAATACCATCCACAAACACTTGATGCTGGATACATGGCTAAACTTTCTGTTAAGCTAATGCCAGTATGTTGTTCTGCATTCAATAAATTAAATAAGGTATATTTTTCGGTATGGTCTGGGCAAGCAGGATAGCCTGGTGCAGGACGAATACCTACATAATTTTCTTGAATCAATGCCACATTGTCTAGTTGTTCATCTTTCGCATAGCCCCAGAATTCTTTTCTTGTTTGAGCATGCAAATATTCTGCAAATGCTTCCGCGAAACGATCAGCCAATGCTTGTAAGATAATTTTATTGTAGTCATCTAAATTGTCTTCAAAAGCCTTGATATGTTTTTCGATACCATGAATGGTCACTGCGAATGCACCAATATAATCTGCTTTGTTTTCTGAAGCAGGACAAATAAAATCGGCCAAAGAGAAATTCGGTTGACCTGCTGCTTTCTTTGACTGTTGTCTTAAGAAATGCAAATCAATATGATCTGAGCCATCCGTAACAGTCACATCATCACCATTCGATTTTGCTGGCCAAAATCCAACTGCCGCTTTTGCAGTTAACCAGTTTTCTGCAATGATCTTTTGTAACAATGCTTGTGCGTCTTGGTATAATTTACTTGCGACTTCACCAACCACTTCGTCTGTTAATATGGCTGGGTAGTTTCCATGGAGTTCCCATGCAATAAAGAATGGCTTCCAGTCTATATAGTCTACTAGTACAGAAAGATCTGTTATTTCAATGGCTTTATTACCAGTAAAACTTGGCGCGGTTGTATTAAATGTACTCCAATCAATCGCTACTTTATTTTCTAATGCAGTCGCATAAGGAATACTTTGCTTGACTGTTTTTTTATTGTCAAAGTCTGACTTTAATTGGGTGTATGCTTGTTCCAATTCTGCTAAGAAAGGCTTTTTTGTTTCTTTGTTCAATAATGATCCAGCAACAGTCACACTTCTTGATGCATCCAATACATGGATCACTCCATCATTGTATTCTGGTGCAATTTTAACTGCAGTATGCATTCTAGAAGTCGTTGCACCTCCAATCATCAATGGTATGGTCATGCCACGACGTTTCATTTCTTTGGCTATGTAGACCATCTCGTCCAATGATGGCGTGATCAATCCACTTAATCCTATGATATCTACTTGGTGTTTTTCTGCTTCTGCAAGTATTTTATCTGCAGGTACCATCACACCAATATCAATAATCTCATAACCATTACAGCCCAATACCACACCCACAATATTTTTTCCAATATCATGCACGTCTCCTTTTACAGTGGCCAATAAAATTTTTGCAGGTCCTTTTGTTTGACTATTTGGATTCGCAGAGGCATTTTTTAATCTTTCTTTTTCGGCTTCGATAAATGGAGTCAATACGGCTACACTCTTTTTCATCACCCTTGCACTTTTTACTACTTGTGGTAAAAACATTTTACCAGCACCAAATAAATCACCCACCTGATTCATACCTGCCATCAATGGTCCTTCAATCACTTCTAATGGGGCACTATATTGTAGTCTTGCTTCTTCTGTATCTGCTTCAATGAAATCGGTAATACCATTAATCAATGAATGCGCTAATCTTTCCTCTACTGTACCAGATCTCCATGCTAATTTTTTGCTATTGGCTTCTGCTACCTGTCCTGTGTCTTCGCCTTTTGCTTTCAAGGCATCTGCGTATTCAATCAATGCTTCTGTCGCTTGGTTATCGTCATTGTTTTGATTCAAAATTACATCCTCACAAAGCTGTTTTAATTCAGGTTCAATCTCATCGTACACAATTAATTGACCTGCATTCACAATACCCATATCCATCCCTGCGTTCACCGCATGGTATAAAAATACTGCATGAATCGCTTCTCTTACTGCGTCGTTGCCTCTAAAAGAAAAAGAAACATTGGATACACCACCACTTACTTTTGCCAAAGGCATCAAGGCTTTTATTTCCCTTGTTGCTTCAATAAAATCAACTGCATAATTATTATGCTCTTCAATACCCGTTGCGATGGCAAAAATATTTGGATCAAATATGATGTCTTGTGGGTCGAATCCAACTTGTTCTACTAAAATTTTATAGGCACGCGCGCAAATCTCTACTTTTCTAGCTTTAGTATCTGCTTGTCCTACCTCATCAAATGCCATTACAATGACTGCAGCACCATAGGCTTTACAGATATGTGCTTGTTCTATGAATTTGGTTTCTCCTTCTTTCATTGAAATAGAATTCACAATACATTTTCCTTGCACACATTTTAATCCCGCTTCGATGATCTCAAATTTTGAGCTATCAATCATGATGGGTATTTTTGCAATATCTGGTTCGCTCTGCAATAAATTCAAATAAGTGGTCATGGCTTTCACGCCTTCAAGTAAGGCATCATCCATATTGATGTCAATGATCTGTGCACCATTTTCTGCTTGTTGGCGTGCTACAGATAATGCCTCTTCGTATTTATTTTCCTTAATGAGTCTTGCAAATTTTTTAGAGCCTGTTACATTGGTTCTTTCACCAACATTCACAAAATTTGTTTCAGGACGAATCACTAAAGGTTCTAATCCTGCTAATCTTAAATAGGGCTTAATATGTATTACTTGATCGCTCATAATCTTAAATAGTTTTGTCTACAATGGGTAAAGATCTTGGTTGCATGCTGCTTACACTATCCGCCATATGTTTGATATGGTCAGGTGTTGTACCACAACATCCGCCTACAATATTTACGAATTTATTTTTAGCCCATTCTTCAATAAAATGCGCCGTTTGATGCGGTGCTTCATCGTATTCTCCCATCGCATTTGGCAATCCTGCATTGGGATAGGCCGATGTATAACAGGTTGCAATTTGAGAAAGCTCCTCAATATGTGAACGCATTTCTTGCGCACCTAATGCACAATTTAATCCTACACTCAATGGTTTAGCATGTGCTACAGAAGTATAAAATGCTTCTAATGTTTGACCGCTTAAAGTTCTACCAGATGCATCTGTAATGGTACCGCTAATCATGATCGGTAATTCTGGTTGTCCTATTTTTCTAAAATATTCTTTGATCGCAAATATGGCTGCCTTAGCATTCAGTGTATCAAAAATAGTTTCAACTAATATAATATCTACACCTCCATCTACCAATCCACGAATCTGTTCTGTATAGGCAGCAACTACTTCATCAAAAGTCACTGCGCGGAAACCAGGATTATTTACATCAGGAGAAAGACTCAATGTTTTATTCAATGGTCCCATAGATCCTGCAATAAATTTTTCAGGACTATTTGGATGTTTTGCTTTGTATTGATTGATTGCTTCACGTACACATTTTGCAGCAGCCACATTCAATTCGTAGGCTAGTTCCTGCATGTCATAATCGGCCATGGCAATGGAGGTACTACTGAATGTATTGGTTTCAATAATATCTGCGCCTGCTTCTAAATATTGTAAATGGATGCCAGTAATGATGGCTGGTTGTGTAATACATAAAAGGTCATTGTTGCCTTTTACATCGGAATGCCAATTGGCAAATCTTGTTCCACGATAATCTTCTTCCGTTAATTTATGACGTTGAATCATGGTACCCATGGCGCCATCAATGACTAAAATTCTTTCTTGTAAAGCTTCTTTAATTGACATAATACTACATTAAATTTTATGCAGCATCCAATAGGAAAAGAAGTAGGGGGGCGATAAGTGTACCGTTTATTAGTTCTTTTCTCCTTTCGGATGGCAGGGTGAACAATAAACAAATCCTCCTGCTGTTGCGCTGCGAAGATAGGGCACAAACAAATGATGGCCAAAATAAAGCCAATGCTTATTGATAGCTAGCAACCACTTCTACATCTACTTGATCGGCAACCATCTTAATTAAGACGCCACCAATGCCAAAATCCTTTAAGGAGACTGTAAACTTAGCACTTGCCTTTGGTAAGCCTTTCGATATGACAATCACTCCATTGGTTTGTATAGCCTTATTGACACCATGCACCTGCATATTGCCTTTAACAATGATGGGGTAGCTGCCATCTTTAGCGAAATTTACAGATTTGATATTGGTGATTTGACCATTAAAAATACCGCGAGGGAACTTATCTGACTCCACATATTCATCGTTAAAATGCTTTTGCATCAGATCCATCTCAAAACTAAAATCTTTCATAAGCATGATGAAACTCAATTTGCCATTGGTTTCTAGACGACTCACGGCTTTTGTATTGGTGGCGTCAATATCTTTATCATCAACTGCGATGAATCTTACCGTTGCAGTTTTAGTACTATAAATTTTCTGTGCTTGAACTTGTCCAAAAGTAAAAAGGACTAATAAGAAGGCGATCATACTTGTTTTCATAAGTCAATGTTTAAACATTAAAGTTAATGGCTTTCATTCTCTTAGCCAAACAAATAACAATTTACTTGATGTATTGTTGGATGGGTTGACGGTTGGAGATACTCTTTCCTAAGGTCATTTCGTCGGCATATTCTAATTCGCCGCCAAAAGCAATCCCTCTTGCAATGGTGGTGACTTTGCATGCATTACCCGTCATTTTCTTTTGAATATAGTAAATGGTGGTATCACCTTGTATGGTTGGGTTTAAAGCAAAAATCAATTCCGTGACTGTATCTTTTTGAATGCGCTCCATCAAAGGTTCAATGGTTAATTGTTCTGGGCCAATGCCATCCAGAGGAGAAATAATACCGCCCAATACATGGTAAGTCCCATGGTATTGACTGGTATTTTCGATTGCAATCACGTCTCTAATATTTTCCACGACACAAATGGTTGCCTTGGATCTTGATGTATTCGCACAAATAGAGCAGATAGGCCCATCACTTATATTATAGCAGGTTTTACAAAATTGGATTTCCTTGCGCATTCTATTTAAAGCCTCGCTAAATTGGGTAGTGCTGGATGCATCTTGTTTCAATAAATGCAATACCAAACGCAATGCCGTTTTTTTACCAATACCCGGGAGTTTGGAAAATTCTGCTACAGCGTTTTCAAGTAAGGAAGAGGGTAGTTGCATACATTTGTAAAATACAAAATTAGGGTTTTAAAATGAGGTTCATTTCATTATCCCAATTAGCCCTGATATTTAAAATTAAATTTAGGTTGCGCACTCGTTCTGGCTGCAGTTTTTTACCCATGAATTTACCTGTATCCCAGCGCCCATTCTGATTGGCATCCATCAATAATTTTAATTGATAATCTCCAGGTGGTAATAAAGGAATCCGCAATACGTTCTGCGTGATAGGGTAACTGAATTTGACTTTCTGGTCCTGTATCAACAATAAAACGGGTTGCTCAAATTGTTGGAAGCCATTGACTCTTAAGATGGCAGTACCATAACTTGATTCAGGTTTGGTTTTAAATCTTAGGGTGTCTGATTTTATTAAAAAATTTGAGAGACTATCTTGTATCGATTTTTGTGGTAGGACTAATTTGTAATCTGTGTTTGCTTCCCAAGGAAAATCAATTTCTACTTGTTGTTTATTTTGTGCATTGACCGTTACCGTTACGCCTTCTTGTTGTACTAAATTGGTATCGGTAATACCAATCTTGAAACTATCATTTAGGTGAATAAGTGTTTCGAAATTCAATGTCAATGGGCTTAAAAAATCTTTTTCTTTACCTTCTAAATTGCTACTATATTTTAAAACGGGGGATTGTTTTTTTGCATTTTTTGCACTTATCACAGTGGCTAATTTTTTTTCTTTTTTTGGACTAGCTTCAAATGCATACAACTGAATGCTATCCTTCGTTTTAGCTGGGTGTACAGGACTATTTAGGAATGCAAATAATTTTGTTGAATCATCATATCGTTTGTTGTAATCATTTGGAACAATGTAGATATTAAAATTTGTAGCAGGTAAAAAAGTAAATTCAAAAATACCTTGTCCATTGATCCTTGTATAGTAATTGGGTTTGTCTTTGTAAATAGCAGAATCATTGTCAATAGGATGCAAGACTGCAATTAAACTACTGTCCACCAAACCGCTTTCAGCTATTTGAACTTTGCCATAGAGCTTGCCTGTATCTATTTGATCACCTGTACTAAATACGTAGGTGAAATTTTGTGCAATATTGCCTTCATTCACATCTCTTAATGCATTGCCAAATTGAAAACTATAGGTGGTGTTTGCATTTAAGCTATCAGATAAGCGAATACGCACCATATTTAATCTTTGATCTATCAAAGGATTGTTCTTAATATTAGGAGACACAATCAATTGTTCTTGTATTGCATTGGTTGTGATGTATTCGTTAAAGCTGATCAAAATTTCCTTGGGAGCAATGTTTGTACTGGAGTCTTTTGGTTTAGCATATACCGCATAAGGTGGGATGCTATCTCTAGGTCCTCCAGAAGGGGGTACAATATTGGCACAGCCACCTATCTGAATGAGTGCCATTGCAGTCAAACAAATGAGAAGGATAGCTGGAATCAATTTGAATCGAGTCATAGTTTGCAAACTTAGTTAAATTTCCTCCTCTAGGGCATGTAATGCGACGGCTAGTTCATTGTTTTTTACAAAATTGCACCAATGACAATCTTCCTTGCCACAACCGGTATAAAAATCTCTCTGTTGGATTTTCTCCCAAACCATTTTTATTTGCTGCTGAACTGTGGTGATATCTGCTTCGGTCATCTCAATGGCAATCTTTTCAAAAGCTTTTTTCTTATTGGGTTCCACAAAATCAAATTCTGCACTTGTAACCTGCCAATTTTTTGGATGATGCCTTAAGAGTATTTTATAAAATACAGCCTGTCTCCAGTAATCACCTCCATTTGGATTCTTTTCATTTGGTCCCTTTAGTTGCTCTCTTGCGTTGTCAATATTACCCGTCTTGTAGTCAATCACGACAACATCTTTGCCATTGAATTCAATTTTATCAATCGCTCCTTTCAATGGAATATCATTGACCACGATATTGGTGATTCTATATTCGGTTGCGACAATTTTATTCCACCCTTGCACATAAAAATCATAATAGTTCACCAAAACCGTCCCACCAAGGTCTAAACGGTCTTTAAATTCTTGTTGCGTAAATGCTTCGCGATGCCTTTTCATGTAGAATTCAAAATCTTCTACAAGGGTTTGTTTATCAGGAAATACATTGCCTGTTTTTTGCATTTTCTCAAATAGTTTATTCAGTGCATCGTGAATCGCAGAACCAAAAGTAGTTGCTTCTGATTTTCCAGAAGGCACACGAATTAAACTATTGTAATAAAAACGTAAAGGGCAGTTTAAGTAATTGTTCAATGCAGTGACATTCATAGAAAATTTATCCAATTTTGGCTGGATAAAATCCGCCTCCAATTGCGCAATACTAGGCTTCAATGTGGTTTCAAGTCTGAGCAATTTATATTGCATTTTAACCGATGCGTCTAGTTGCTGATGTTGTATCATGCCATCATTGCCTTGTACTAATTCAATTAAAAATTGACTTGGCTCAAGTTCTTTTCCATCTGCCTTATACTTACTATATGAAATAGATAAATGTTTTTTTGCTCTTGTGATGGCCACATAAAATAACCTTCTTAATTCTTCTTTATCATCCGCTCTTTCTAAACTACTCATTACTGTATCTGGGAGTTTATACCCTGCAGCGGCAGTCGTTCTTTTTTTCTCCCAATAAGCTGCATTGGTGCCTGCTAAAAATACATGGGTAAATTCAAGCCCCTTACTACTATGCGTGGTTAATAAATTCACGCCTGCGTCTGAACCTATGGTAATTGGCAATGGCAGGCGGATGTCTTCACGTTTCATTAATCTAAAGATGTCAACTAAAGTCTTTAAATCTAAACTTGGTTTGCGATGTGTTTCCTCTTTGATAAAGTCAAAAAATGAAGTTACCATATCCAATTCTGCTGCTTTAACATCACTATTTAAAACGGCTTGTATGATACCTGTCTTTTGTAAAATTTGTTCGATCAAATTCACTAAAGTTACATTAGGGATTTGTCCAATTAAGTCTTCCAATACCTTAACAGCTTTTGCCACCTGTTCTAATCCGCCTGTTTTAAATAAATCCGTTTGTACTTCTTGGGTTTTATCAATTAATACCTTTCTAAAACTATTTTCTTTATGATTAAATTTTAGTTGATTAGCCTCCACCGTAAGCGTAGCAATGGTGATAGGGGATATATGCCACCATTTGAAATGGAGTATTTCAAACAATAAATTGGCACCCTCGTTGGGTTGATCCCATTCACAGGCTAAATAGTCTAGTATTTTTAAGATCTGCTGAATCAATATTTGATCAAAAAGGTTGGCAGTTCTTCTGCTGTAAATAGGGATGTTTTTTTGCTGCAAAAAATGGGCAATTTCAGTGCCGTATTTATGTTCTTTATATAAGACTGCAATCTCTTTGGGATCCGTTCCGCTGTCAATGAGTGTTGCAATTTTTTCTGTGATGTCCATCATCTCTTCCTGTGGATCATTGTATTCCAAAATAGATGGGGCAATATCAATTGATTGATTTTCGGGGAGGGATGCAATTAGGTTTTTTGATAAGCCGTCAATCTTATTGATTAACCTTTCCTGATTTTGATTGATCACCTGTGTAGATGCATCTAAGATAGGCTGGGTGGATCGGTAATTCTGTTCTAAAACAATATTGACAATATCATCCTTGAACTGTGTTTGAAAATGCAACATATTTTCGACATTGGCACCTTGGAATCTAAAAATACTTTGGTCATCATCTCCCACTACAAATAAGTTGGGTTGCTCCCAATAATTCGTCAGCAATTGAACGAGTTCATTCTGTGTGCCACTTGTGTCCTGAAATTCATCTACTAAGATATACAAGTAACGTTCTTGGTATTGCGCTAATAGATTTTTATTTTCTTTAAATGCACGAATCACCCAATTGATCATATCATCAAAATCATAACGGCCATGTTTTTTCATGAGCCCTTGGTACTCGTCAAATGCAGCCACAGCCGCTTTTAGTTTGCCCATTTTTTCAATGGCATCATCTACAAGTCCCTGTTTTAGATCACCCGCTTCAAACTGTTTATATTTTCTTTGGTATACAAACTCGTCTCTAAATGGAATATCCTGAATGTATTGATCTATCTGTTCAGTTAAAAATGCCACATCCCACCCCTCTTTTTTCATAGTGCTAAACAACTTACTTAAGTTGGTCATCTCATAATAGACATCCCCTTTAAATCGCTTTAAGGGGTTGGTTTTATCAAATTGGTCAATCAAGTCTTTGAGTAAAGCAATTTTTTCCAATTCAGATATCGGGTCTAAGCTTGGTTTCTCAAATAGCGATAAATTGTCTTGAATGATATCGTTGCAAAAAGAGTGGAAGGTCGCAATGGTTACTTTATACGCCGCAGTCCCAATAAAATCCATCAATCTTTTGCGCATTGCAATTGCCCCAGCATCCGTATAAGTAAGACATAAAATATTTTCTGGTGCCGTATCTGTTTCTAATAAAATTTTTCCGATCCTAGCCCCAAGAATTTGGGTTTTACCTGTGCCCGGTCCAGCAATCACCATGACAGGTCCCTCAATGGTATCCACTGCCATTTTTTGTGCCTCATTTAATTTTTTATAAACCTTTTCAAAGGCCAGCTGCTGCTCTGCTTTACTAATCATGGGTTAAAATTAATGGCTTTGTAGCGATTTCATACAACAAAATGCCAAAAGCATTGTTAATCAAGTATGTCTAAAGTTTACACCATCCATACCGAGCAATTTATCCCAATTTCGTTGACAGAAGCCTGGGATTTTTTTAGTAGTCCAGCCAATTTGGCTAAAATCACCCCAGCGAAGATGGGGTTCAATATCATCAGTAAATTCCATGGTGAAAAAATGTATCCAGGGCAGATCATTGAATACACGGTGAAGCCGCTTTTAAATATTCCTTTGTATTGGATGACCGAAATCACCCATGTGCAAGAAGGCGCCTATTTTGTAGACGAGCAGCGATTCGGTCCTTATACCATGTGGCACCACCAGCATCATTTCAAGGAAGTGCCAGGTGGGGTGAAAATGGATGATATTGTCCATTACAAAATCCCAATGGGGTTCTTGGGGGATATCGCCCAAGTGCTTTTTGTAAAAAAGCAGCTACAAGGAATTTTTGATTTCCGTTTTAAAGCGGTGGAGGAGAAGTGGGGTGCTTACAAGCCTTAGTATTTCCCTGTAAAATTTATTTTAAAAATAGTTACCTATTCTGATTTTTGAGTACTGAAAATGTATCAACTTTGGTGTCTAGATTATTTATCCATGGTACAAAATTCAGGGCACCAGCAAAAACTTTCTGTCGCTGGTCTAATCGTAACGCTAGGTATTATTTACGGCGATATCGGTACTTCTCCACTTTACGTGTTTAAGTCTATCATTAACCACAAAGTCATCACAGAGCAATTGGTATATGGTGCCATCTCCTGTGTATTTTGGACCTTGACTTTACAGACTACTTTTAAGTATGTGTTTCTAACTTTAAGAGCAGACAACCGTGGAGAAGGTGGTATCTTCTCTTTGTTTGCTTTAATACGTCGATATGTAAAATGGATTTATATCCCAGCAATCATAGGTGCAGCAATGTTATTAGCGGATGGTATGATTACTCCACCCATCTCTGTATCTTCTGCAATTGAAGGATTGGGTGGCGTAAAAGGATTAGAGAAAATTATTGTACCAGGAAATAATTTGACAGTAGGCATTGTGATTGGTATTATTTCTTTGATCTTTTTCTTTCAACGTTTTGGTACTAAAATTGTTGGTTTTGCATTTGGTCCAATTATGGTGGTTTGGTTTTCTATGATTTTTTTATTAGGTTTTTTTCAAGTGATAGAGCATGTTGAGATCTTAAAATCTTTCAACCCTTATTATGCAATTGACCTATTGACCAATTATCCAAAAGGCTTTTGGTTGCTTGGGGCTGTGTTCCTTTGTACTACAGGGGCAGAAGCTTTATATAGTGACTTAGGCCATTGTGGGCGTATCAATATTCAAGTAAGTTGGATCTTTGTAAAAATCGCATTGGTATTTAGTTATATGGGTCAGGGCGTATGGCTAATGCAGCATATGGGTCACACCATTGGTGAAATGAATCCATTTTATGAAATCATGCCGCATTGGTTCTTGGTAATAGGGATTGGTGTTGCAACAGTTGCTGCAATCATTGCTAGCCAGGCTTTAATTAGTGGCTCATTCACTTTAATCAATGAAGCAATTAGTTTAAATTTCTGGCCGCGTGTAACCGTTAAATTCCCGACCGATCAAAAGGGCCAAATCTATATCCCTAGTTTGAATTTTATATTATGGGCTGGTTGTATCACCATGTGTTTATTTTTTAGAAAGAGTGAACATATGGAAGCGGCTTATGGATTTTCAATCATTATTACAATGATCATGACAACCATTCTAATGAACTTTTACTTATTGAATGTAAGAAGATGGGGACATGCGATCGTAGCATTGATCATCTTTATTTTTAGTGTCGTAGAAATCTCATTTTTTGTAGCCAACGTAGTTAAGATTAAAGAAAGCTATATCACTTTTGTCTTTTCATTGAGTATGATATTGGTGATGATGGTTTGGCATCGTGCAAGAAAAATTGCCAATCGTTATTTGGATTTTGTGAAACTAGGCACTTACTTAGAACAATTAGCTACTTTGAGTGCAGACAAAGATGTGCCAAAATATGCGACCCACTTGGTGTACTTAACTAAGGCAAATAACCACAGAGAAATTGAACATCGTATTATTGATTCTATTTTAAATAAAAAACCAAAACGCGCTGACATTTATTGGTTCATTCATATTGACCGTACCGATTCTCCATATGGTATGTCTTATAGCATTCGTGAATTGATTGATGACAAAGTAATGCGTGTCGATTTTAAATTAGGTTTCCGTATTCAACCACGTGTGAATGTGCTTTTTAAGAAAGTCATGCAGGAATTGAATGAGTGTCAAGAATTGGGTATCTACAGCAAGTATGAATCTTTGAAACAAAAAGATTTCCACGCAGACATTACCTATGTGATTATTGAAAGCTTCTTCTCCATTGAAAATGAACTCTCCTTCAAAGAGGATTTTATCATGGATTTATATTTTAATATCAAGCAATTATCACAAAGCGATCAAAAAGCCTTTGGATTGGATAATGATATGACCATTGTAGAGCATGTTCCATTGATTATCAAAGCCAATGAAAACCTTCCTTTAAAACGTACCTACGATTAATTAATCGACGACTTGGTACTTGCTTAATTGATTTTGTTTCCCAACCGCTACTAACCAAATTGGTTCTGAACTGGATTTAGTGATACCTAAAGTATTCAACTGGATAGACTTCGTCTCTTTTGGTATGATTGCAGCTACCTGATAACCTGTTTTGGTTTTCTTAATGAGTGCAAAATATTTTAGGGTATTGCTAGGATTGCTATCTAAAATCGTATAGCTATTTTCATTCTGCTTTATAAGTTTAGGACTTGTCATTTTATTTTGAACTAACCACTCAATTGGTGCAATTAAAGCGGGTTGGTGGTAATAGGTATTTTGTAAACTATCATTCCATCCATTCGCATTGGTTTTAAAACTTGCACTGCTAAAATAAGCACTGCCATGGGTATTTTTTAATGACCTCATTTTTTTAATTTGATTTGGAATCTCATTGGGAGACTTCCATGCAGCATTGCTTCCTGCTCTGTAAATTCCATGACCCACATAAAAATTCTTACCATAACTATTGCGATTCCACCACTCAATTAATTCATTGTAGTCCGCTAAAGCATGACCTTGCTCCCAATACAATTGTGGTGCCACATAATCAATCCAGTCTTTCTCTAACCACAATAAAATGTCTGCATACAAGTCGTCATAATTGGTCGTTGCTTTTGTTTTACTGCCTCTTGGGTCCATGGATTGATTCCTCCAAACACCAAATGGACTAATCCCAAATTGCACGCCTGGCTTGATTTTATGGATGGTTGCAGACAATTGTTTCACAATGGTATCACAGTTGCTTCTTCTCCAGTCGTCCTTGCTTAAACCCCTTGCATTTTTTTGGAAAGTAGCTTCGTCCGGAAATTCCTTTCCTACAATTTTATAAGGATAAAAATAATCATCCATATGCACTGCATCAATATCATAACGTGCCACTAAATCACCCACCACTTTATTGGTATGTTCCCATACTTCTTTCAGACCAGGATTAAAATATTTTTTATCACCGTAGGTTAAAAACCATTCAGGGTGGACTTTGGATAAATGGGTGTTGGCGATACTTGATTTATTGACATCAAACACAGCTCTATAAGGATTGATCCATGCATGAAACTCCATACCCCGTTGGTGCGTGGCTTCAATCATAAAACTCAATGGATCATAATAGGGACTTGGGGCTTGTCCTTGTTTTCCCATTAGGTATTCGCTCCATGGCTCTAAGGTAGATGGATACAAGGCGTCTCCGGATGGTCTTACTTGCATGATGATGGCGTTCATGCCATTCTTTTGGTGTGTATCTAATAAAGCTTCAAACTCTGCTTTTTGTAATTCAGTACTCAATCCTGTTTTACTTGGCCAATCAATGTTAACGACTGTTGCAACCCATACGGCTCTAAATTCAAATACGTTTTTATCTGACAAACTTGGTTGTGCAAAAACTGAAAATGGAATAGCTAATAAAAGCGTAAATAAAATTTTCTTCATAACTAAAAGTGTATGCTTATCGATTGATTTGAAAAATGGATGAAAAGGGAATGAATGCAAGCAAAATCATTTGTAGCGCTAATGACTATTTGGGTCGATTCTAATTTTATCGAGGATTTGATTTATTAGTTTTGCCTCAGATTCATTGATCCCTTTAAGTAAAGCATCAATGCGATCATTGTACCGATCCAATTGGTCTACCAAACTAAGTCCTTTAGGAGAGAGGGTGATGTCGACTAATCTTTTGTCTTTTTCGCAGGTATTTTTTACAACCAATTCTTTTGCAATTAAACGATCTACAATCCTACTTGTATCACTCATCTTGTCTAACATGCGCTCTCTTATTTTTAGAGTACTCAATGGTTTGGTACTTCCTCTTAATATGCGTAGTATATTGTATTGTTGTTGTGTAACGCCTTCTTCGGAAAGTATTTTACCAATTTGTTCATTCAACCAGTTCGCAGTAAAAAGGAGATTGATGCCCATTTTCTGAAACTCATTTCTGAAATTAGGTTGTTGTATATCTTGTTCTATCCCCATTGGTGATCTTGTATTAGGTTACAGTTAAAAGTACAATTTATTGTCTTTTTTTCCATAATTGATATAGGGGCAATGACAATAAAACCCCTGCAGCATCTGCTATCATATCTTTGACCTCGAATCCTCTGCTTGGGACATACCATTTTTGGTAGTATTCCATTGCAATACCATACACAATACAAAAAATCATGGCCCAGGCTTGTGCACGGACAGATTTGAGTGCTTGGATGGTTGTTTTATCAAAGAAAAAATAGAAGGACCAGGCTAATGACCCAAACAAGATGACGTGCACTATTTTATCAATCGGTAACAGATACAACCATCCAGTTCGATCTGTGAAGCTATTGCCAGGAAGGCTCAGCAATACAAATACAAGTGCGATTTCTGCGATCACCCAAATAAGGTATTTCATAAAGGTTGGTTTAGTGCACCAACTGCGCATAGGCTTCGCTAGAAAGCAATGCATCCACATCTGCTGGATTGCTTACAGTCATTTTAATCATCCAACCTGCTCCGTATGCATCGGTATTCACCAATTCTGGTTGAGCTGATAAAGCTGGATTCACTTCTAAGACAGTGCCAGCAATAGGTAAAAATAAATCACTCACTGTCTTCACTGCTTCTACAGTTCCGAATACAGCTTCTGCTGCTAAAGTAGTTCCAACAGTGTTGATGTCTATATATACAATATCTCCCAACTCGCCTTGTGCAAAGTCTGTGATACCAATCGTAGCGGTATTGCCTTCTAATTTAATCCACTCGTGGTCTTTTGTGTAACGTAAGTCTGCTGGGAATTGCATAGGTTATTTTTTTATTAGTGCAAATATTCATAAAAATTGGTAAAAAACCAATGGACTAGAACTGATTGTTATCAAAATAAAGCAAAACATGGTCTTTTAGGAAAACCTCTTGTTCTATCAAGTCCATCACAGGCAAGTTTTTGAGTTGTTTAAAATGGGGCCAGCCATCGCCATCCTTCCCTTCTATGATATAATAGCCACTCGACATGAGTATGCTACAGATAGCCACATGCATCAGGTCCTGCTTTTGTTCTTTGCTAATTTTTTCTTGGATAAAACCTGTTTCCTGTAAGCCTATTAAAAACAGAATCGACTCCAGGTCTGGCTTTTTACCAAATTTCTCCATCAATTTTCGTTCTAAATCCCACCACCTGGTTTGTAAATCGTCCCCTATACTTGCCATAGAATTATTCAATTTATGGTGCAAAGGTAGGGGATATCTGTACTTAGTAGGATGGTTTGATTATCTTTGCCCAAATTTCTCGATATGTTACAGGTAAGCTATTTAAGACAACATACCCAATTAGCGAAGGAGCTACTTGCCATTAAGCATTTTTCAAATCTAGGCCTAGTAGACCAAGTGATTGAAGTTGACGACCAAAGAAAGCGTGTACAAGCCAGCTTTGATGACCTACAGTCCAAAGTGAATGCAGCATCCAAAGAAATTGGCAACCATATGGCGAAAGGAGAGAAAGAACAAGCAGAAGCCATCAAGCAAAATGTAGGTGCTTGGAAATTGGCATTGGAACCATTGAAAATAGAGATGGCGGAAGTTGAATTAGCACTTCAAAATTTAGTGGTGCAGTTGCCTAATTTACCACACACTTTAGTACCTAAAGGAAAAACACCCGAAGAGAATGAAGTAGTGAAAGAAGCAGGAACTACACCAGTGTTACCAGCAGGCGCAATGGCGCATTGGGACTTGATTAAAAAATATAATTTGGTAGACTTTGAAACAGGCGCTAAAATTACTGGAAGCGGTTTTCCTTTATATATAGGCAAGGGCGCTAAATTTCAAAGAGCACTCACACAATACTTTTTAGATTTCAATACAGAGGCAGGCTATACAGAATACATCCCACCTTATATGGTGAATGCAGCTTCAGCTTTTGCGACAGGACAATTACCAGACAAAGAAGGACAGATGTACCACGCAACCGAAGATGATTTTTATTTAATTCCAACGGCCGAAGTACCTGTTACCAATGTATATAGAGATACAATTTTAAAAGACACAGATTTGCCTATCAAGATGACCGCTTACTCTCCATGTTTTAGAAGAGAAGCAGGAAGTTTTGGTAAAGAGGTAAGAGGATTGAATAGAGTGCATCAATTTGAAAAAGTGGAGATCATACAAATTGTACATCCAGATAAGAGTGATGACACATTGAATGAAATGGTGGCACATGTCGAAAACTTATTAATTAGTTTAGGTTTACAATACCGCATTCTAAGATTATGCGGAGGTGATATGGGCTTTGCGGCTGCCATCACTTATGACTTTGAAGTGTATAGTGCTGCGCAAGAAAAATGGTTGGAAGTAAGTAGCGTATCTAATTTCAACAATTACCAAACTTACAGAATGAAGTGTCGTTTTAAAGACCAGGAAGGCAAAACGCAATTTGCGCATTCATTGAATGGTAGTTCTTTAGCTTTGCCAAGAATTTATGCTGCGATTGTAGAAAACTATCAAACCGAAACAGGCATCAATTTGCCTGAAGTTTTAGCACCTTATTTTGGCGCGAAGCAATTAATATAAATAAATCATTGATGATACTAAAAATGCCCCAAGCAATTGGGGCATTTTTTATTTAAAAGCCTTATAAGTTTATTTTAAAATTTACTAAACCTCAATCCAACTGCAAATGGTTGCATGTCTATGAAACTTTGATTTTTGTTGAATAAATTGTTGTTTGCAAATGAACCATAAAGTCTTACAGCTCCAACACCTAGTTCACCAATGGTAGCAATACGCCAGTCATTTAAATTAAAATTCCCACGAAACTTTTCTTTACCTCGCTCCCCACTAATTTGTTTGTTTTTAGCATTCCATAAATAACCAGCACTCATACCAATACTCGCATAAAAACCTTTTTTATTGGTAGGATTAGGTGAAAAATTGATTTGTACTGGAATGGTTAAATATTTTACCAATAATTTATTTTTTGTAAAAGAGACTACATCGTATTTTATATTGGTCGTAATGTCTTCTCTAAAACT
>Ga0208787_1000143_pt1 | contig 34848 bp, 38 predicted proteins | sample Wag4_2014_7_11_FD_187362 | JGI IMG/M metagenome (GOLD analysis project Ga0208787, IMG submission 187362) | Fresh water microbial communities from Ohio, USA - Utica-2 Time Series HT 2014_7_11 (SPAdes) (version 2) | ecosystem: Environmental > Aquatic > Freshwater > Water tank | place: USA: Ohio...
CCTGCAATGCAGCAATAACTTTATTTATTTCTGCAAGCATCTTTTCCTCCTTCTTCCTGATTTGTTTGAGTCGCTCTTCCAATTGCTTTAGATTGGATGAAGACGCTTCAACTGCCATCTTTTGAGGGATAAGAAAATTACGGGCGTAACCATTCCTGACTGTAACGACTTCGTTAGCCCCACCCAGGTTGTTTACATCTTGAATTAAAATAATCTGCATAATTGATTTTTTTGTGTACCAATCCAGGTAATTCTGGACTGTCACACCCTCTTGGGGTGATTAGGTTTAACTATTTCAGCAAGTCTGTCACATAAGGTAACAACGCCATCTGACGTGCACGTTTGATAGCCTCAGAAACCTTACGCTGGTATTTCAAAGAGTTACCAGTGATGCGGCGTGGCAACATCTTGCCCTGCTCATTCAGAAACTTCTTGAGAAACTCGGCGTCTTTGTAGTCAATGTAACGGATACCATACTTCTTGAACCTACAAAACTTTTTCCGTGGTTTTTCAGTTTTGATGGCTGTCAGGTACTTGATTTCATTTGCTTTTGCCATGGTATTATCCCTCCACTGCTTTTTCGTTTCCTGTAGATACACCACTTCTCTTTCTTGTGTTATACTCGACGGCGTACTTATCGAGTTTGATCACAATGTGACGGAGTACCTGCTCGTCACGCAGGAGCTGAATTTTCAGCTTCTCATTCATGTCGGATGGCGCTACATATTCCATAACCCAGTAAATACCTGTGGTCTTTTTCTGGATGGGGTAGGCCAGTGATTTCAACCCCCAGGGGTTGCTATGTACGAGAGAACCACCGCCAGCAGTGATAAAATCGACATATTTCTTCTGAGCAGACTTAAATTCGTCCTCACTCAGAACAGGGGTAAAAATCACCATCAATTCATAATTTTGCATAAACCCTGTATTTGTTTTATTGATAATGGGCAGCGAAAGTACAACAAATTTGACAACTTTCCAATGTCAACTTGTCATTTTTTAAGTCTGGCACTCATTTTGCAAAGATTTAGAAAATCTTTTATATGCAAAAGGGACAAATACGTGTACAAACGGAGAATATTTTTCCGATCATCAAGAAATTCCTTTACAGCGAACATGACATTTTTTTACGTGAGCTCATTGCCAATGCAGTAGATGCAACCCAAAAACTTAAAACATATGCTGCTTCGGGAGAGGCTACTGGCGAATTGGGCGAGTTGAGGATAGATGTTGCAATTGATAAGGAAGCTAAAACAATAACAATCAGCGACCGGGGCATTGGAATGACCGCTGAAGAGGTTGATAAATACATCAATCAGGTTGCATTCTCCAGTGCAGAAGAGTTTCTTGAAAAATACAAGGGGCAGAATGAGGCCAATATAATTGGACATTTCGGTTTGGGTTTTTACAGTGGTTTCATGGTAAGTGAGAGGGTTACTCTGGAGACTTTATCTTATAAGCCAGGTAGTGAATCAGTAGTTTGGTCTTGCGATGGGAGTCCGGAATTTACACTGGTTCCTTCTCAAAAGGCAGAGAGGGGTACTGCAATAACCCTTCACATTAATGCAGAAAGTGAAGAGTTTCTTGATGCATTTAAAATCAAAAACATACTTGAGAAATTCTGTAAGTTCCTTCCTATTCCAATCTTTTTTGAAGACAAGCAAATCAATGTAACGGAACCTGCGTGGATTAAGAAGCCTGCCGAGTTGGAGAAAAAGGATTACGAAGAGTTTTACAAAAGTCTCTATCCTTTCAACGAAACACCACTTTTTTGGATACACCTCAATGTTGACTATCCCTTTACACTGACAGGGATACTATATTTTCCTAAAATCAAGCAGTCTTACGAAATCCAAAAAGATAAAATTCAGCTTTATTCTAACCAGGTTTTTGTAACCGATGAAGTAAAGGACATTGTTCCTGAATTTCTAATGCTGCTCCAGGGTGTGATAGATTCTCCAGATATTCCGTTGAATGTAAGCAGAAGTTATTTGCAAGGGGATCCCAACGTTAGGAAAATCAACAACCACATTACAAAAAAAGTGGCTGACAAGCTTGATGAAATCTTCAGAAATGAGCGTCAGGCTTTTGAAGAAAAATGGGAGAGTCTGGGCTTGTTTGTTAAGTATGGCATGATGACAGATGAGAAATTCCGTGAAAAGGCTGATCGCTTTCATATCATGCAGGATGCGGTTTCAGGTCAATTTTATACTCTTGAAGAATACCGTGCTGCTGCCGACACTTTGCAGAAAAACAAGGATGGCAAAACCGTTATACTTTACGCCACAGATCAGATCCAGCAGGATTCCTACATTAAGTCTGCAACAGATAGAGGCTATAAGGTTGTGAAAATGGATACCATGGTAGATGCTTCATTTATCGGGCAGATTGAATCCAAATGGGAAAATGTTCAGTTTACGAGAGTTGATGCAGACATAACTGATAACCTCATAGACAAACAAGAAGACTCCAAATCTGTGTTATCTGAAAAAGAGGAGGAAAAGTTAAAAGAATTATTTGAGTACAAAGCTGATAATGTAACCGTTCAGGTTGAAATCAAGGGGTTGAGTACTGATGCTCCTCCGGTAATTGCGACCAGGCCCGAATTCATGCGCAGGATGAAAGATATGGCTGCGATGAGCGGACCTATGGGCAGTTTTTATGCCAGTATGCCAGATGAAGTGACCCTGACAGTGAATGGAAACCATGCTATTTTCAGTGAAATTTTGAAAGAGAAGAGTGGGGATAGGCAAAAAAGACAGGTGCAAAACCTGGCAGATCTTGCCTTATTGTCACAAGGCATGTTGAAAGGCAGTCAGCTTACAACATTCATCAACAGGAGTATAGCATTGATGCAGGACAAATGATCTGTTGAATTGGTGAAAATCCTTTGAATTAAATTTTATTCGGGACCGGCAATAGCTGGTCCCTTCTTTTTCCAGCAATATCAAAATCCATTACGCGAAGCTGGATGCTGGTATTGCCGCGATAGTTGTTTTCATCAAGCGTGCAGATTATATCCATTTCATTGGGCTCATTCAAGGCTTTAAATAATTCTGCCATGTTGAATCCTATTCCGTTAATTCTATAACCACCTTTCCCAAGTTCAAATCTCACATGATCTTCTTTTACTATTTTACATCCAAGGTTAGTCAGGTTTCGGATGCAAAAAACGGGTTTGGGATTTTCTGGTCCAAATGGTTCCATCTGATTGATGATATTGAAATAAGAATTAGAAATGTCACCCAGTTCCAGTTCCCCGTCAATTGTAAGTTCAGGTATCAACATATCTGAAGTAAGCTCTTCCTGTGCAATCGATTCAAATCTGTTGCAGAATGCTTCTAGGTTTTCTGGCTTCAAAGTCATGCCTGCTGCAAAATAATGTCCACCAAAACTCACGAGCAGGTCGCTGCATCTTTCCAGGCAACTGTGAATATTGAAACCGGGTATGCTCCTGGCACTTCCCGCTAATAATTCACCACTTTGTGTCAGGACTACAGTAGGTCTGTAGAATTTGTCTATTAGTCTGCTGGCAACAATGCCTATTACACCTTTGTGCCAGGTTGATGAAAAAACAACAGTAGACTTCTTGGAATGGTAAGTCGGGTCGTGCTGGATCTTATCCAATGCCTCTATGGTAATCGACGCATCTGCTTCTTTGCGTGAGGTGTTATCTAACTGAAGCATACCTGCAATTTCTCTTGCTTTTTGTAAGTCTTTCTCAATAAATAAGGATACGGCTTTCTTTGCGTCATCCATTCTGCCAGCTGCATTGATACGCGGCCCAATCATAAAAGCTAGGTTGGAAATATGGATCTGTTTTTCTGTTCTGGAAAGCTCCATTAATGCTTTTATACCAGTTGAGGGGGCTGTATTTACTTGTTTAATACCCAAAAAAGCAAGCGTTCTGTTTTCACCGGCAATGGGCACAATGTCAGCTGCAATGGCAGTTGCAACCAACTCGAGATATGTAAGGTATGTTTCTTGTGGCAGACTTTGATTGATTGCAATGGCCTGAATCAATTTAAAACCAACACCACAACCGCAGAGATCTGAATAGGGGTAAGTACATTCCTTTTGTTTGGGGTTGAGAATTGCAATTGCCGAAGGTAAACTGTCTCCCGGAAAATGGTGGTCACATATAATCGTGTCAATGCCCTGTAGCCTGGCTCTTGCAATAAGGTCAACAGATTTGATGCCACAATCCAGAAGAATCATGAGTTTGTGACCATTTTTAACTGCAAAATCAATTCCTTGCGCGGATAGACCATAACCTTCACGATATCGGTTAGGTATATAGTACTCAATCATCTCAGGGGCATAAATTTGTTGCAGAAAGTCAAATACAATTGCAACAGAAGTTGTTCCGTCAACATCATAGTCTCCATAAATGAGTATCTTCTCACGGGCCTCCATAGCAGCAAGTATGCGTTTGACTGCAATAAGCATATCTTTCATTAAAAAAGGGTCATGCAGGTCAGAAACACTTGGTCTGAAATAAGATTTTGCTTGATCATATGTCCGGATTCCCCTATCCCACAGCAATGCACATATCAGTGGGCTAATATTCAGGGCATCCCTTAGTACAGCGGATTCCGCCAATGGCAGATCCTTGATCTTCCAGCGTTTTTTTTGCGCCTCCATATCATTTCCTCCTTTCCGTGGTATATCGCACGAGTTCTTCCAGCGCCATCCGTTCAGGGCTTTCGTCCAGGGTGTGCAGCATGGAAATAGCTTTGTTCTTGTATTCTTCCATTTTTCTGCTGGCATAAACTATGCCTCCTGCGTCTTTAACTGTAGCAATGACTTGTTGGATATCTGCTTGGCTTTTGTATTTGTTCCTGATGATGTATATTAAGGATTTCCTTGTAGTCGTATCTACCTGATCAAGGGTGTATATCAACGGCAGGGTCAGTTTTTTTTCACGGATGTCATTACCAGTGGGTTTCCCAACATCTTCATCTCCATAGTCAAAAAGATCATCTTTTATTTGAAAGGCTACACCTGTATACTCACCAAACAACCTCATCTTTTCTGTAATTTCAAGATTCTGACTCGCAGAATAGGCGCCTGCTGCACAAGCGGAGGCCAACAATGATGCAGTTTTATTTTCGATTATGGTGAAGTAATCACTTTCCTGGATATTGAGCAGCCTTGCTTTTTCCAATTGTAACAGTTCACCTTCGCTCATTTTTCGCACAGCATCCGACAAGATTTCCAAGATTTTAAAATCACCATTTTCCAATGAAAGTAATAACCCCTTTGCCAATAAATAATCCCCAACAAGGACGGATGCTTTGTTTTTCCACAGTGCTGATATGGAGAAAAACCCCCTTCGTTCAGAAGCCTCATCAACAACATCATCATGTACCAATGTTGCGGTATGTAGTAATTCAACAACAGAAGCAGCCCTGTAGGTTACTTCATTGATCCCTCCGCTTACGCCTGCAGCTAATAAAACAAACATAGGCCTGAGCTGTTTTCCTTTGGTTCGGACTATGTATTTTAAAATTCTGTCAAGCATTGGTGCATTGCTCTTCACAGCATTTTTGAAAAGACTTTCAAATTGCTTGAGTTCTGCAGCTATAATTGATTGGGATGGGTTCATGAATCAGTGCGAAATTACAATTAATTGTGAAGTAAGTGTGGATATTGGCAAATCAAGGATCAGAATTTAATTTTAGCCATGCAGTGTACCTGATTTTAATTAGTTTTTACTGAAAAATAGGCTAAAAAGCACTATATTTATTTGACAATTAAAACATTAACACTACTTTTGTAACAACTTGTTTTTCAAGTAAAAATCTAAATCTAAACCAACACTCCATCGTATGACAATCAAAAAGTATTCTCTAATCCTTGGTCTTTTGGCCCTGGTTATGACTACTCAAGCACAAAGCTCCACTGAAGGTGGCAATGAATGGAAAGATTCATCGCTTATTCCACCATCCAGAATGGCTCAACACAATGAGTTTCTCAATAACCAATATATTTTTCCGGCAAAACCAAGAAGCCAATGGGAACTTGGACTGAAAATAGGATCACCAACCATTGCTGGTGATGTTGCATCTGTTAGACCAAATTTTGGATTTGGTGTTCATGCAAGAAAGGCACTTGGATATCTATTCTCAGTAAGGGGTGAGTTCTATCGTGGAACTGCAAAGGGTTTAAACTGGAAAGAGACCAATAACTATGTAAACAATACTGCTTGGACTAGCAATGGTTACAAGGGGTGGACAAAAGATGGACAAGGTAACTACTACGTTCCAACAGACAAAATTTTCCTGAATCACAAGACAACGGTCAGTGACCTGAGCATTCAGGGTATATTCAACTTTACGAATATCCGTTTCCACAAAGCAGAACCCAAGTTCGGTATGTATGCGATTTTGGGTGTTGGCGCAACGTTCTACAAAACTATGGTTGATGCTAAAAATGCCGGCGGTTCCAAATATAGCTTCAATGGAATTCCAAACGGAACATGGGATACCAGGAATGACACTAAAAATGCAGTAAAGGCCCTATTAGATGGTACTTATGAAACTCCAGGGGAATCCAACACACAAGCCCCCAAGGCTTTTGGGATGACTTCCAGATTCTCACAAACTGCAGGATTAGGTATGGCATTCAAAATTTCTAAAAAGGTTAATGTTGCGATCGAGAACAGGGTTTCTTTCATGAAAGATGATTTGCTCGATGGACAGCGTTATCAGGCAACTCCACTTGGCGAAGCTGTGCTTTCCAATAGCAATGATGCCCTAAACTTTACTTCAATAGGGATTAACATTAACTTATTCTAAACTTACCATCAGTATTTCAAATCACTATTTATGAAAATTAAAAATATACTCTCGGCCTTGTTCCTGGGAATTTTCCTGTTCGCAGGTCTGGACACATTTGCCCAGAAGAAGACAAAATCAGTTGAACCACTTTACTGGAAAAACCCTCTTGAATTCGTTTATTCAGAGCTCAACTCACCGAAGCGCATGAAAATGCCCAAAGTAGTTCTAGATGATACTGATGGTGATGGTGTTACGGATCAATTTGATCGTGAGCCGAATACTCCAGCCGGTGCTCCAGTTAACTCAAATGGTGTAAGTAAGGATACTGATGGTGATGGTGTTCCAGATTATAAAGATAAGCAGTTGATCACACCAAGTGAATGTCAACCTGTAGATGTCAATGGGGTAGGAAAATGTCCAGAGCCGCCTTGCTGTAAACTCATTCCTCCGCCTACGCCTCCAACCTGTAATATGGGTAATATCCCAAGTGTATCTTTTGCAAAAGGCTCTGCTAAGTTGTCAAAAGATGCTGAAAGTATTTTGGCTTCCACTGCAGATAGATTGAAGAATAATCCAGTGTGTAAAGTATTCATTACCGGTTACGCAGAAGCGTCAAAAGCAAGTCAACAATTGAGCTGGGACAGGGTAAACGCAATTATCACTTACCTTTCAGAACAACAGGGAATCGCTGCTGACAGGCTCATTAATAAGTATGGTCAAACTGAAGGTGATGCCAATGTTATTGACTTGAGCGCAACAGGTGAAAATACCGGTGAGCCTAATATGGTTCCTGCACCTCATCCAAATCTCAGGACAAAAAAGTAATATTTCCCGATATTTCAAGGTATGCCTTCCCCACCGGAGGGCATACCTATTTTTATGACAAGATTAACCATTATAAAAACATGGTTAGTGTATCTTAGTATAAGGCTCAAATGCTTAACTTTGCACCTCACATGAAATGGAATAAGCTTTTTTTCTTGCTTACTATTGTTGTCTTTACAGGTTGTTCTAAATTTGGTAAAGTACTTAAAAGTAAAGACTTTGAGTATAAACTTAAAATGGCAAATTCTTATTACGATAAAAAAGAGTTTCGTCAGGCACAGGTTCTATTTGAGGAATTATTTCCTGTATTCAAGGGAACCCCACAGCATGAGGATCTTTTTTATCGTTTTGCTTACTCACATTATAACCTCAAAGATTATATAACAGCAGAAAACCTGTTTAAAGGTTATATAGAGATTTTCGCCAACAATCCAAGGGCAGAGGAAATGGAGTTTATGCAGGCTTTTTGTTTTTACAGGCAATCACCAAAGGCAGAACTTGAACAATCCAATACAATTAAGGCTATAGGTATGTTTCAAGTATTTATCAATACACATCCTGAATCTCCCAGGAACAAAGAAGCTGAGGAAATTATAGCAAAATGTCAGGCTAAGCTTGAAGTAAAAGAGTTCTTGTCTGCCCAGCTTTATTTTAATGTGGGTCAATTTCGTGCTGCTGCACTTGCATATACAACCCTCATTAATAACTATCCTGATTCCCCCAAGGGCGATGAATATAAACTAATGGCTATCAAGGCGTCTTATCGCTTTGCAGCTATGAGTATTGATGAAAAACAGGAAGAGCGTTATAATAAAGTAATCAATGAAGTTGAAGACTTTCAAGATAGGTTTCCTGAAAGTAAATTACTTAAAGAAGCAGAACGTTACTTAACTTTATCTAAGAATAATATAAAATCACTAAATAATGAGCAGACTTCGCAGGCAATTGGGAAATAATCTTACAAATGTTGCTGAAACAAAAGATCTGAATGAGATTAAAAGTAAGACTGGCAATGTATATGAATCGATTTCGATTATTGCTAAAAGGGCTAGTCAGATTAACATTGCTATAAAAGAAGAGTTGCATAATAAACTGGAAGAGTTTGCCAGCCACACCGATAGTCTTGAAGAAATTCATGAAAATAAAGAGCAGATTGAAATTTCAAAGGCATACGAAAAAATGCCTAATCCTGCATTACTTGCAACCCAGGAGTTTATGGAGGATAAGGTTTATTTCAGAAAAAATGAAGAAGATCTTTTTCGTTGAAAATTTGAAAAATATGCTATTCAGACTCAAGAAGGCCGCATTTTCAATGCAGGTCTTCTTGTTTTTTATAGCTTTTTGCTTTTTTGCAAAGCTTAATGCACAGGAGCTCAATGCTAAGGTTAATGTTGTATATGCACAGATTGGCAGCGCTGTTGATAAAAAAGTATTCCAAACATTACAGACCGGGTTGATTGCTTTCCTAAACAAACGAAAATGGACCAGTGACCCTTATGAGGTAAATGAAAAAATTGATTGTAGTTTTCTTCTAAACCTACAATCGGTTGTTGAACCAAATGTATACAAAGCTACGCTCACAATTCAGGCTGCAAGACCTGTTTTCAATTCAAATTACCTTTCTCCGTTAGTTAATTTTGTGGATAATGATATTGTTTTTCGGTATGTTGAATTTCAGCCACTGGAATTCAATGAGAATAGAATTGCGGGAACTGAATCCCTTTCAGCAAACCTTACAGCTATATTCGCATTTTATGTAGATCTACTTTTGGGTATGGATTATGATTCATATGCACCAAGAGGAGGGGATTCTTATTTTCAAAAAGCCAATCAGATTGTAAGTGCCGCGCCCGAAGGGAGGTCAATAACTGGTTGGAAGCCTTTTGACGGACAAAGAAACCGATATTGGCTAGCGGAAAATCTGCAAAACGCTCGATATGCACTTGCACATGATGCAATCTATACTTATTACAGAAAAGGTATGGATAAATTAATTGTGGATGAAGTATCTGCCAGAGAGGAGGTACTTTCAGCTCTATCTATGCTAAATACGTTGCATGCAGAAACGCCAAATCTCATGTTTATGCCTTTTTTCTTTCAGGGTAAATCCAATGAAATAATTCAGTTGTTTCGAAAAGGATTACCGCAGGATAAGGCTCGTGTAATTGATATTTGTGGAAGACTTGATATTTCTAATGCTTCTAAATACGCGGAGGATTTAAAATGAGGTGGCTGAAGTTTTTCTGTTTTACTCTTGTTATCCTAAATGTGATTTCTTGTATGCAAAACAATGAATCTCAAAAAGTGCTCAATCAAGATGAAATGGCAGATATTTTGAACGATATTTCATTGGCTGAAGGTTTCGTTGAATCCTATATGTTCAAGGATTCTATGCTGAATAAAGATAGCGCAGTGCAGGCAGAAATAGATAAGGCATTGCAACTTAGACAAATCCCAACATCTTTATTTACCCGTAGTTACAGATACTATCAATCTCATCCCGATCAGTTTAAATTGATCGCAGATACAGCAAATGCCAGAGCATCAAAGGCACGAGATAACTCCTACTCCAGACGGGTTGTTAAACCATCTTGATATTATGTTTCTTACCAAAGATGATTTGAAATTGACTTATGGTATTGATCTCGTGATAGGTGAAGCATTTATAAACAGATCAGTTCCTGTTAATAACCTATATTGGCAAAATCGAAAAATTTATATTCCAGGCTCACCGGGGTATTATTTTATGCCAATATATGCAGACATGCTTTTCAGATTGGGTATGGATAAATCAATGCTGATTTCTGACTATCAATTTAAACTGAATGAACTTGTCTTACACGAAGCTGCCAAGCTTGAACACAAGCATTGTACATGGAAAGAACATGCAGAGAAATTGTCGATGATATTTCAGCCTTATGCCGTGCAATCACAACTCTTTCAAGAATTAAAGGTATATCTGGTTCAAGAAAAGCCGGTTCAACAAACAGGAACAAGATTAGGTACCCCCTTTCCTTCATTGAACAGGGCAGACAGCTATCTGTTTACCTTAACTGCGTTGAAAGGCACCCGGTTTAATTTACAACTCGCATTGGCTGGGTGGTATGCATTAATGACCTATTTCCTGATTCTGGATGACTTAGCTGATATCCGAGAGGACTTATTAAATAATGAAGAGAATGCAATTGTTGAAGCAGGACTCAATTCAACCGGTCTTCATGCAATTCAATTGATGATAGATCAGAGCATCGCTGTTATGAAAGTGATCAATCCAGTTATGGCCAACCGGATTGATCACAGCCTTTCCCAAATCAATTTGGAATCATATTTTCAGCGATCCTGAAAAATTAAATTCCATTAAAAGGGTAAATCGTCAACAACAGCTTGGTTGGCAGAGTCTTTTTCCTTGTCTGTAAACTTAATCGAACCTTCGGGCTGGCTATACCCTACTAGTTGTATTAAGGTTACGCGAAGTGTCAACGAAACACCAGTGGTACCGTCTTTTTTGTTGTAAGTTTTCACATCCGGAAATCCTTCTGTGTACACCTGTTGCCCTTTTCTCAGGAAGTTTGCCACACCTGTTTTGTCGGTCCAGTAAGCACAATCCACCCATCTCGTTTTGTCTACAAAGATGTTGTCTTTATCACGTACCTTTTCAGAATGTGCAACACTGAAATTAATAACATGCGTGCCATTGACTTCATTTACGATACAGTCTTTCCCTAGATTTCCGATTAATTCTAATTTCATCATAATTTTTAATTTATGAATTAAAATTCCGTAAGATGTAAAATTGCTCCAAAGTCAAAAAAACGGTTGAAACTGTTTTTTTCTGAAAAAATGCTGGTGTTTTACCAATGTATTGTAAATAACTAGAATATTCACAGAATCAGAATAGCTTTGTCTAATGGAAAAAAATATTGCCTATCCATATTTATTTGATTTCATAGAGCGGGTATTTCTGAAAATTGGATGTACGCGAGAACATGCAAAGCTTGCTACTGAGACCCTGATTTCAGCAGACTTACGAGGTATTGATTCCCATGGAGTTGCACGCCTGTCTGGCTATATCAGATTATGGGAGGCAAAAAGAATCAATGCACTTCCAGATATCAAAGTCATTCATGAAACTCCATCAACAGCAGTTGTTGATGGAGATAGCGGATTAGGACTCGTTGTTGGAAACTACGCAATGGATGTCGCAATCAAGAAGGCGGAAGCTGTGGGAACAGGGTGGGTAAGTGTTTGTGGCAGCAATCATTTTGGTATTGCTGCACATCATGCCATGAAGGCATTGCATAAGGATATGATTGGTATTGTGATGACCAATGCAAGCGCGTTGGTTGCACCTACATTTTCCAAGGAACGGATGCTCGGTACTAATCCAATTTGCGTAGCAGTGCCTGCCGGTTCAGAACCTGCATTCGTTGCTGACCTTGCTACAACTACAGCAGCAAATGGAAAACTCGAAATACTCCAACGTACAGGTAAAGATGCTCCATTGGGATGGATTCAAGACTCAATGGGGCAGCCTGTAAGCGATTCCCATGCATTGAAAAACGGGGGGGCTTTATTGCCTCTGGGAGGCGACAGGGAGCATGGCAGTCACAAAGGATATGCACTTGGCGCAATTGTAGATATATTTTCAGGTGTTTTAAGTGGCGCAAATTTTGGTCCATGGGTTCCTCCTTTTCCTGCATATGTTCCAATGCCGGAAAATCAACCAGGTAAAGGTATTGGTCATTTCATTGGCGCTATGCGCATTGATGCATTTAGAACTGCTGAAGCTTTTAAAAGAGATATGGACCTCTGGATTTCTCGTTTCAGACAGGCTGTACCCATTGATGCTCATATACCCGTGGTCATTCCAGGAGATCCTGAAAGATTGATGTCTGTTAAGCGCTTGGAGGATGGTATCCCGCTACTACCTGTGGTAATGGAAGATCTGCAATCTCTTGCTGATAAATTCAAGATCAAGTTTTAACTTCGCACCCGTTAAATCATTTTTATGAAGATAATGAAATTTGGCGGCACCTCAGTTGGCAAGCCCGAAAGGATGTTTCAGGTGAAAGACCTGATTACAATGGACAATGAACCCAAGATAGTAGTGCTGAGTGCATTAAGTGGCACTACAAACGCATTGGTTGCAATAGGTGATGCCATGGCTACTGGTGACAAAGAGAAGGCTGGTACGCTGATTGATACACTTCATCAGCATTATAACACATTTATAGCACAGTTGCTCCCAGATGAAACGATAAAGCAAAGGGCAATCAATACCATAAACGAACATTTTGAATTTCTTCGGATAATCCTTAAAATATCATTCAACGATGCCTTGAATAAGGATATTCTTGCACAGGGAGAGCTGATGAGTACTAAATTGTTTTCGATCTATCTTGATTCTATTGGATTGGAACATCTTTTGATTCCGGCCTTGGACTTTATGTCAATAGATGCCAATGATGAACCGCAGGTTCTCGCTATTCGTGTAAAACTCAATAAGATTGTAGAAACAAACTCTTCAATTAAACTATTTATTACCCAAGGGTATATTTGCCGGAATTCCAAGGGAGAGGTGGATAACCTGAAAAGAGGAGGAAGTGATTACTCAGCCTCACTCATAGCTGCCGCGATTCAGGCTTCGGTCTGTGAAATCTGGACAGACATAGACGGAATGCATAACAATGACCCGCGAATAGTAAAAACAACCAGGCCTGTTGAACAGCTAAGTTTTGATGAGGCTGCTGAGCTTGCCTATTTCGGAGCTAAAATTTTACATCCGGCATCTATATGGCCAGCTCAACATTTCAATATTCCCGTTAAACTATTAAATACCATGCAGCCTGAAGCAAAAGGCACCATTATTTTAAAGGATGCAGATAGTGATGGTGTAAAAGCTGTTGCTGCAAAAGATGGTATTGTGATGGTTAAGATAAAGAGTAGCAGAATGTTATTGGCTTACGGATTCCTAAGAAAGATTTTTGAAGTTTTTGAGAAATACAGGACATCAATAGATATGATTACAACATCAGAAGTGGCAGTATCTGTAACAATAGACAATACCCAGAATCTTGAGCAAATATCAAAGGAATTGCAACCATTGGGAGACCTGGAAATTATTGCCGGACAAACTATAGTTTCAGTTGTGGGAAATAAATTAACTGAAGAAAAGGGACTTATGTCTGATATGTTTAGTTCGCTGTCTCATATTCCAATTAACATGGTGAGTTTTGGTGGAAGCACACATAATATTTCAATTCTTGTGCCAACTGAAGTAAGAAATGAAACACTCCAGGCGCTGAACAAAGGGTTATTTGGGCTTGACTAATTCTTTTAATTGCCAGTAAAAAATATAAATCCTCAGTAATAAAAATCTGCCATGTAAAAAAAATGCCTCTTTTAAAGAGGCATTTTTTTTGGTAGGGGACATAGATAGTCATATTATCAGCATCGCATCTCCATAGCTGAAGAACCTGTACTTGTCTTTAATGGCTTTCTTGTAAGCTTCCATTGTAAGGTCGTAGCCTGCAAATGCACATGCCATAATCAATAATGATGTTTTTGGCAGGTGAAAGTTCGTTATCAACGAATCACAAATTGAAAAATCATATGGAGGGTGAATGAAAATATTGGTCCAGCCTTCAGATGGTTTCAATAGTTTATCTGCTGTGAACGTACTTTCCAGTGCCCTCAGCGTTGTTGTGCCTACAGAACATATTCTGTGTCCTTCTGATTTGGCTTTGTTTACGATTTTACAGGCTGTTTCATCAACCTTAAAATATTCAGCTTCCATTTTGTGTTTGCTCAGATCTTCAACCTCAATAGCCCTGAATGTACCCAGCCCGGTATGCAAGGTGATTTCTGCAAAACGTACACCCTCTATCTCAAGTCTTTTGATTAATTCCACTGAAAAGTGTAAACCTGCAGTTGGAGCTGCAACAGCTCCCTCATGCCTGGCGTATACAGTCTGGTAACGCTCACGATCAAGCTCATCAGGTTTGCGTTTGATGTATTTGGGTAGTGGTGTTTCTCCCAGTGTATTAAGAATAGCTTTGAAGTCATCATCAGACCCCTCAAAAAGAAAACGTATAGTTCTACCCCTTGAGGTTGTATTATCTATTACTTCAGCCACTAATTCATCTGCATCTCCAAAATATAGCTTGTTTCCAACTCTTATTTTTCTGGCTGGATCTACAATTACGTCCCACAACCTGTTTTGTTTGTTTAGCTCTCTGAGTAAGAAGACTTCAATCTTAGCTCCTGTTTTTTCTTTCCTACCGTACATCCTGGCAGGGAACACTTTGGTGTTGTTAACTACAAAAACATCTTTCTCTTCAAAATAGTCCAACACATCTTTGAACATTTTGTTTTCGATGAGACCTGTGTCTTTGTGCACGACCATTAGACGAGCGTCCTCTCTTCGTTTAGCAGGCGTTTGTGCAATGAGATTGAGTGGAAAATCGAATCTGAACTGGGATAACTTCATGCGTAAAAAATTTGCTGCCTGAAACAAATCCCGATAGCCACCCCCAATGGGCATTCATCCAGCAAACCTGATCTTACGGCATCAGATTTGTTTTGGCATATTTAATTTGCAAAATTAAGCTTTTTTTGCGAAGTCTCGTTATCTGAAAAACGGATTTATGCACCTGTTATAAACCTGAATTACTAAAACTTAAGGTGTTTGACCGTAATACCGTTGTTAATAAGTTGTTCAAGGGATGCAATTCCTAATTTGAGGTGAGTTTCTACAAAGTTACCGGTTACTTTCTGGTCGCTTTCTTCCGTTTTCACGCCCTCAGGGATCATAGGTTGATCGCTTACCAGGAGTAAGGCTCCTGTTGGTATTTTATTGGCAAATCCCACTGAGAAAATTGTGGCAGTTTCCATGTCTATGGCGTATGCCCTGATTTTTTGTAAGTATACTTTAAAATCATCGTCATGCTCCCAAACTCTTCTGTTAGTAGTGTAAACCGTTCCGGTCCAATAGTCTAATTCATGGTCCCTGATTGTTGTTGAAATTGCTTTTTGAAGTGCAAATGAGGGTAATGCAGGTACTTCAGCTGGCAGGTAGTCGTTTGATGTTCCTTCACCACGTATTGCTGCAATGGGTAAAATCAGGTCTCCGATTTTATTTCTTTTTTTCAATCCACCACATTTACCCAGAAAAAGGACTGCTTTAGGTTCGATGGCTGTAAGCAAATCCATTATGGTTGCTGCAGTTGGACTTCCCATTCCGAAGTTTATAATGGTTATTCCGTCTGATGTTGCAGACAACATGGGCTTATCAGAGCCTTTGATATCAACATGGTGCCATTCTGCAAACAGTGTTACATATTTACTGAAGTTTGTGAGCAAAATGTAGGAGCCAAACTCATCCAAGGTCATACCCGTATACCGTGGGAGCCAGTTTTTAACAATTTCTTCTTTGCTGGTCATGTTACTTTTTCCAAACAAAATTACTGATTACTTTGCATCATGATTGATTTGGTATTTCCGCAACCTGAGTTCAGGATGAGAATATGGCAGGATAAACGCCAGATTTTTGATATCATCCGGAAAAAGTGGGTAGCTCTGCAGCCCGAGGAATGGGTCAGGCAAAATTTAATCCATTGGCTTATCAGGTATCATAACATTGAGGCATCATTTATCGCAGTTGAAAAAACGATCCGCATTCAGGGTAATTCTTATCGTTTTGATTTATTGATTTATGATAAAAAACATTTGCCCTGGATGATTATTGAGTGTAAAGCTCCGGATATTTATTTGGATGACAAGTCTCTCATGCAGGTTCTCAACTACCAACAAATGCTGCCAATAAAGTACTGGATGATTGTAAACGGAATTGAGTGCCATCTGGCAGAAAAAAAAGCTGGAAACCCCAATTGGATGTCCAGCTTCCCAGTTTTTGATATGTGAAAAGGTTTAAGGGAATATGCCAAGCTCTGAGTAGCTTGTGCCCACTTTGTTGATTGCTACTACAAATGCTGCTGTTCGCATATCCTTTATTTCAGGATTTCCCATCCAGCATTCGAGGATTTCATTGGTGGCCTTGATCATGGTATCTTCCAATCCGCTTCTTACCAGGTCTATTTCATCTGGACCATGAACCAAAAGTTTCTTTTGGATGTCCGTGACTGCTTTTCCTGTCATTTCTTCGATTTGAGAAACAAGATTGGCGTTTTGGTTTTCCATGAACCTTTTCTCTACGCGTCCGTAACGGACATGACTTAGGTTTTTAACCCACTCAAAATAGGAAACTGTTACGCCCCCTGCATTTAAGTACATATCTGGGATAACCAATGCACCTTTGCTCACCAAGATGTCATCTGCTTCTGGTGTAAGTGGACCATTTGCAGCTTCACCAATTATTTTTGCCTGAACACGTGATGCATTTTCGCCATTGATTACGTTTTCCAAGGCGGCGGGAACAAGGATATCACAAGGGGCTTCCAGGGCATCGGTATTCTTGCCAAAGTTTTGTGCTCCTGCAAAGTCAAGTATACTTCCAGTTGATTTCCGGTGCTGAAAGACAGCTTCAACATCCAGCCCAGATTCATTGTATATAGACCCCTCATATTCTGCTAAGCCAACAATGATTGCTCCATTTTCCTGAAAAAACTTTGCAGCATGGTATCCTACATTTCCCAATCCTTGTACAATGATTTTTTTACCTTCAATGCCGAGTGAAAGGCCAAGGCGATTCATGACTTTTGGATTGTTGCAAACTTCACGGATACCATAAAATACACCCAATCCTGTAGCCTCTTTTCTACCTCTAACGCCACCCTGGCTAACGGGCTTTCCTGTGACACATGCAAGTGAATCAATTTCTCCGGGATGCATGGCTGTATACGTATCAAGAATCCAGGCCATTTCTCTTTCTCCTGTGCCATAGTCAGGCGCGGGTACATCTTCCCCTGGACCAATGAACTTCTTTTTTATCAGTTCACTGGTGTACCTTCTGGTGATTTTTTCAAGATCGTAAGGCGAGTATTTTTTGGGATCAATACTAATTCCGCCCTTTGCCCCTCCAAAAGGAACATCTACTATGGCGCACTTGTATGTCATAAGCGCAGCAAGTGCCATTACTTCATCCAAGTTTACCATCTCACTGAAACGGATACCACCTTTGCAAGGTTGTTTGTGGTGAGAGTGCTGAACCCTGTAGGCCTTTATGACTTCTATTTTATCCCCAATTTTAACTGGGAAATGCATACGCAATACACTGTTGCATTGTTTTATCTGCTCGAGTATGCCCGCGTCGAAATTGGTAAATTTTGAAGCTTTATCAAAACTTTTGCAAACGGCATCAAAAAAACTGTATTCGGGATTCATATTAATTGAATTTTTGAAATTTTTCTAACACCGCAAAGGTACAAAGGTTCTTTATTCCTTTTCGAGTTTGGATATTTTTTTGTCAACGCTAATGATATAAAGTATTAGTCCGATCATTATCGTTAACAATACTGCAACTACAACATAAATTTTACCGTTGCTTCTCATGTCAAATGCCATCGGACTGGTTTCTGCTGATTGTTGTGCATTTACCAAAGATGCGAAGAGGATAAAGATGATTGAAAGGATACTATTTTTCATTGTTGTTCCATTTTTTTTCAAGTAAAATTGTATATCTGATCTTAATTGTGGCAATCCAGGCACCGAGGAGTGTCCAGCCAATTACTGCAGGATAAAAAACCATACGCATCCGTGAATCAATGTCGTTGAAATTGAGCGCAGGATTCCCTTCCTGTCCGGGATGCAGACTTGGGAGTAATCGGGGGATAATCCATATGGTGGGAAAAAGCATGGCGTATGCAAAAATGTTATAAACAGCACTTACCCTTGCACGCTGATCCATGTCGTTGATAGAGCTTCTGAGGATAAAATAAGCTCCGTAAATAAGAAGTGCAATAGCTGCACCGATCAATTTGGGTTCACGCATGATTGATCCAAATGAGGCATAGGCCGGATTGTTAGGATCAGCCCAGGTGTAACTGGCCCAAATAGCTCCAGTAGCATATCCCAGAATACCCATGTAGGTTCCAACGCCTGCGTAAGACCTTGCTTTTACATCATGCGTATAATCTCCGTTACGCAGATATTTGATACTGTGAATCACTGAAATGGTGAACAGGATCATCATTGCAAACCACATGCAAACATGGTAGTAAAGATTTCTGATTGTTTCACCAAGTTGAGGCAGTTCCGGAACGGGAAGAAACATCCCGCCAACAACGGCATAAAGCAATAAAAAGATTGAAGTTAATTTCCACCAGGATAGTCGCATAGAAAATGGATTGTGTTTATCGAATTTATAATATTGAACAATTGATTAATCTTTCCATAAAAACGGGTAAAGGATAACAGACAGTAAAATTATCAATATATCTAGTGCTGTAAGTAACAGAACGAGTTGCAGGGGGACCCCTTCCCTGAAGACCTCCGCAAATGCAGTTTTTGATAAACGTATCATAAGAAGAAGCTGAGGAATTATTAGCGGAAAGCCAAGTATGGCCATCAATGAAGCTTGTTGCATTGCCTTTGAGGCAATAGCTGCCAACATTGTAAAAATAAGTCCGAGACCTGCAGCCCCTATCAGGCTGATCAGGTAAAACTGCAGGAACGAAACTGCAGGGCTGCCTAGGAAAGCGGCATAAAGTAGCAGGTTTATAGTGCTCATAACCAGCATCAAGACAACATTATATATTAGTTTTGACAAGATAAAAACAGAAGGAGGAGTAATGCTGTAATAATAAAGCATCCTACCTTTTGCTTCCTGTAAAAAGCTTTTAGCAATAGCATTGATGCATATAAATAATTGTGTAATCCAAAAGAGTCCGTTCCATGTCTCACTGTCAGGAGATTCCATGGTCAGGTATATCACAAATACAGTGGACGCGATATACAACATGATGCCATACAACGTATGTTGTTGTCTGGTTTCAAGCAGCAATTCTTTGCGCAATAGTGCTTTAATCTTGTTGATATTGGTCACTTTTCTATTTTATTTTTTAAAGCAGCTTCTGCAACGTGCTTCGTAATGATCTTTTTCACCAAGAACAACCTGGCCTTGATTGGCTGTAATCCTGTACGAATAGCTTGCTGTTCCACCACATTGCATACAAATTGCATGAAGTTTGGTAACATAGTTTGCAATGGCAAGTAGTTCATGCATTTTACCGAAAGGCTTTCCGGTATAGTCCATGTCCAATCCTGCTACAATTACTCTTTTACCAAGGTCGGCAAGTTTTTCACATACTATTACGATATCCTGGTCAAAAAATTGTGTTTCATCCAATCCAATTACTTCAAAATCTACTGATTTCTCCAAAACTTCATTAGATGTTAGTACCGGAATAGCATCAATCATATTTTCATTGTGTGAAACAATGCTTTCTGCGTGGTACCTCGTATCGATACTTGGCTTAAAAATTCCCACCCTCAAATTTGCAATCCTCGCCCTTTTAAGCCTCCTGATTAACTCCTCCGTTTTACCCGAAAACATGGATCCACAAACAACTTCTATCCAGCCACCTTTACTTTTATGAGGTTCAATAAACATGAAATTTGATTTCTTTTGAAATATTAATGGTTTGTAAAGCCTGGTAATTTTCTGATATAATCAAGGATAATATTAGTTGCTCCAAGATTCCTGCAAACGTAATTTAATGCAATTGATTCACCTTTTTGCCTATCTGCCGGGTTCTTGAAAAGGTTGTCCAATAAGCCCTCCAGTTCAGTGAAATTGCCGAAAGTGTATGCGCCTCCCAAAACAACCAAAGCTTCTGCCTCACCGGAACGGTGGTGGCTGGGACCGAAAACAGTTATTTTCCCATAAACTGCAGCTTCAAGAATATTGTGGATACCCGATTTATTGAACCCTCCACCAATATAACTAATGGTGCTCCACCTATACAGTCTTGAAAGCATTCCCATGGTGTTGATGATAAGAACATTGACAGACGAAGCAATATTTTCATTTGCTTCGGTAAGTAAAATAGAATTCGGGAAAAGGGACTGTAATCTGCCAATCGATTTGGAATTAATCTCATGGGGTGCAATGATGGCTTTTATTTCAGTTCGATTTTTTATGTAATCTGAGAGCATGACTTCATCTTCTGTCCAGCTGCTACCTGCTACTATGATTTCACTGTTTTTGCAAAAAGAATCAATGATGTTATTTTGAAAGGGTGCCAATGCAATTTCCTGAACTCGATCAAAGCGGGTATCGCCTGAAATACTGGACGCAGAACTGATGTGGTGATGTTGAAGGAGTTCAAGTGAAGGACTGTCTTGCACAAAAATGTGACTATAGTAATTCAACATTTGTCTTAGAAAACCACCGAAAATGCCAAAATAATTTTGCTCGGATTTGAAAATTGCGGCAATGAGGATAGTTGGTATAGCGCTCTCTTGCAAAGTTTTTAGGTAGTAGAACCAAGATTCATATTTCACAAATATGGCCAGCGATGGGCTGACAATTTCAAGGAACTTTCCAGCATTTTTTCTGCCATCCATTGGTAAATAGGCAACCAGGTCTGCACCTTTATATTTTTTTTGAACCTCAAAGCCTGAGGGCGAAAAAAAAGTAAGCAGAAGAAAGCTGTTTTTATATTCAGCCCTTATTTTTTCCAGCAAAGGCCTACCTTGTTCAAACTCTCCTAGAGATGCGCAGTGCATCCAGATTACTTGTTTGCCATCAGCAGGTATTTTCTCCTTTAATACACTAAAAACTGATTTTCTGCCTTCCAGCCACAAACGGGCTTTCGGACTCCAGATAGATGCAAGCCTGATTACCAGCTGATAACATCTTAAAAAAAGATTATATAGAAACAATACTTCAGTATTTGGAAGGCAAAACTACAACCTATTCAACGGAAACCCTGTATTTTTCATAATTTCGCAGCACAATTCATTTACCATGATACCTATACAAATGGTTGATCTCAAGCGTCAATACCTGAAAATAAAGTCTGAAGTTGATAAGGCTATACATGAAACGCTGGATGCGACAGCATTCATCAATGGCAAAGCAGTTGGTGATTTTGCCCTTGAACTGGCTGCATACCTTCAGTCTGAACATGTCATAACCTGCGCCAATGGAACAGATGCCCTTCAGATTGCTATGATGGCACTTGAGCTTCAGCCCGGTGACGAGGTGATTACACCATCATTTACTTATATTGCCACTACTGAGGTTATGGCTTTACTTCGATTAAAACCTGTTTTTGTAGATGTTGATCCTATTACATTTTGCTTGAATCCAGAAGAAGTGAGAAGGGCAATAACTCCACGGACTAAAGCCATTGTGCCTGTTCATCTATACGGACAGTCCGCAGATATGCAGTCTATAATGGCAATTGCAAAAGACTTTGGACTCTATGTCATTGAGGATAATGCACAGGCCATAGGTGCAACCATACATATGGGCAGTGAGGGGGTCAAGAAAACGGGGACAATCGGGCATATCGGTTGTACATCATTTTTCCCCTCAAAGAATCTTGGTTGTTTTGGTGACGGTGGCGCACTCATGACTAATGATGCGGAGCTTGCCAGGAAAATCAAAATGATTGCCAATCATGGACAAAGCAAACGCTATTATCACGACGTTGTAGGATGTAATTCGAGACTGGATACCATACAGGCTGCAATTTTGCGGATAAAACTGCGTTATTTGGATGAGTATAATCAATCCAGGCGCATGGCAGCTGCAAATTACAATAAGTCATTTGAGGGGGTTAAGTCCCTGACCACACCTAAAACTGCTTTGGGGAACACGCATGTATTTCACCAGTACACGATGATCCTTGAGCAAGTTGACCGCGATGGACTAGTTGAGTACCTGGCTTCGAAAGGTGTTCCTTCCATGATTTATTATCCTGTACCTGCTCACCGCCAGAAGATGTTCTCTTTTTTAAATTTGCCTGATGTTGATTTACCGGTAACAGACTGGCTAACGGAAAGGGTAGTTTCTCTCCCCATTCATACCGAGCTCGATCAAGAGCAGCAGGAGTTGATTATCGAATCTGTAAAATCTTTTGTGCAATCATAAATTAACTTAAATAGCTATGAAAATTACCGTAATTGGCACCGGCTATGTTGGACTTGTCACCGGAACCTGTTTTGCAGAAACTGGTAACGAAGTGACTTGTGTTGACATTGATCAGCGAAAAGTAGATAAACTGAAATCCGGAGAGATTACCATTTATGAACCCGGACTGGAAAAAATTTTCCTGCGTAACCTCAAGGAACAACGCCTTCGTTTTACAACTGACCTGAAGGATGGTATTCAGGATTCGAAGATTCTATTCTTGGCATTACCTACACCACCCGGAGAAGATGGCTCAGCAGATTTGAAATATGTGTTAGGTGTGGCACATGAACTTGGACTCATTCTGAACGATTATGTAGTTGTGGTAGATAAAAGTACCGTCCCCGTGGGAACAGCAGAAAAAGTCAAGAGCGCCATTGCCAAACATGCAAAAGTTGAATTTGATGTGGTTTCCAACCCTGAATTTCTTCGTGAAGGTGTTGCTGTTGACGATTTCATGAAGCCTGATAGGGTTGTTATCGGTACAGATTCTGATAAAGCCAGGAAGCTGATGGCGGAGTTGTATGCACCTTTTGTTCGTTCTGGCAATCCATTAATATACATGGATGTAAGATCAGCCGAATTAACCAAGTATGCCGCAAATTCTTTTCTGGCAACCAAGATATCTTTCATGAATGAAATAGCTCAATTGTGTGAAAGGCTAGGGGCTGATGTAGATATGGTCAGGCTTGGGGTAGGCAGTGATGACAGAATCGGGAAAAGATTTTTGTTCCCAGGAATTGGCTATGGTGGAAGTTGTTTCCCCAAAGATGTTCAGGCCCTAGTTAAAAGTGCCAAGGAAGCAAATTATGATTTCCAGATACTAAACGCGGTAATGGATGTAAATGAAAAGCAGAAGCTCCACCTGATGCCGAAGATCAGCAATTTTTTCAACGGAGATCTCAAAGGAAGGCATTTCGCACTTTGGGGACTTGCGTTCAAACCCAATACAGATGATATTCGGGAAGCCCCGGCACTTTATATTATTGAATCTTTGCTTGCCCAGGGTGCTACAGTAACCGCGTTTGATCCTGAAGCTATGCCAAACGTTAAACAATTGATGGGTGAAAGTATTACTTTCGCAGAGAATCAGTACGAAGCCCTTGAAGGTGCAGATGCCCTGATTATTGCTACTGAATGGAATGAATTCAGAACACCAGATTTTTTAAAAATTGTCAGGGCCATGAAAAGAAAAGCGATATTTGATGGCAGAAACCTGTTCGATGTCAAAAGTATAGGCGAGCTTGGATTTCATTATGAGAGCATAGGCCGAAACTTCAAATCTAATTCCTGATATATGTCTAATAAACGTGTTCTTATTACTGGGGCTGCAGGTTTTCTAGGCTCTCATCTTTGTGATAGATTTATCCGGGAAGGATTCGATGTAGTAGGCATGGATAACCTTATTACGGGGGATCTCCGGAACATCGAACATCTTTTTAAATTGAAGGAATTTGAATTTTATCACCACGATGTATCCAAGTTTATACATGTGCCGGGTAATATTGATTATATACTTCATTTTGCGTCTCCTGCCAGTCCGATAGACTACCTTAAAATACCTATTCAAACCCTTAAGGTTGGTGCTTTAGGTACACATAATTGTCTTGGTCTGGCTAAGGCAAAAGGCGCAAGGATGCTTGTAGCTTCAACTTCCGAAGTATATGGAGATCCGCTTGTACATCCACAAAACGAGGAATACTGGGGAAACGTTAATCCAGTTGGACCAAGAGGTGTTTACGATGAGGCTAAAAGATTCATGGAGTCAATTACAATGGCTTATCATACCTTTCATCAGGTAGAAACAAGGATTATAAGAATATTTAATACCTATGGGCCGAGAATGCGGCTAAACGATGGTCGTGCATTACCAGCTTTTATCGGTCAGGCGCTTAGAGGCGAGGACCTGACTGTTTTTGGCGATGGGTCTCAAACAAGGTCTTTCTGTTACGTTGATGACCTGATTGAGGGGATATATCGTTTGCTTATGAGTGATTATCCTTATCCGGTAAACATAGGAAATCCTTCAGAGATAAGTCTGCTTGAGTTTGCAGAAGAAATCCTGAAGCTTACTGGTGCAGAAACCAAGATTGTTTTCAAACCATTGCCTGCAGATGACCCCAAACAGCGTAAGCCGGATATAACCAAAGCCCGGGAATTGCTTGGCTGGGAGCCCAAAGTTGACAGGGCAACAGGACTGAAAATAACCTACGATTATTTCAAATCGTTACCTCCGGAAGAATTGGTAAAGCAACCCAAAGAATTCATAAGCAGATGAAAAAAATACTGATAACTGGAGGTGCCGGGTTTATAGGGTCTCATGTGGTTAGACTTTTTGTTTATAAATATCCTGATTATCAGATTACTAATCTGGATGCGCTTACCTACGCGGGAAATCTTGAGAACTTGCAAGACATAGCACAATCTTCCAATTATAGTTTCGTAAAGGGTGATATTACCGATGAGAATTTCATTGATACCCTTTTCAAAAGTCATGATTTTGATGCAGTCATACATCTTGCTGCTGAAAGCCATGTAGACCGCTCCATCATGGATCCCCTTTCATTTGTAAAGACAAATATCCTAGGCACTGCGGTACTTCTGAATGCTGCTAAAAAGTATTGGCATGGTCAGTCTGGTAAACTTTTCTACCACGTATCAACTGATGAAGTTTATGGATCTCTTGGGGAATCAGGTTTCTTTACTGAAGAGACATCTTATGACCCAAGGTCTCCTTATTCTGCTTCCAAAGCATCTTCAGATCACCTGGTTAAAGCGTATCACCACACCTACAATTTACCTATAGTAATCTCCAATTGCTCCAATAATTACGGGTCACATCAGTTTCCGGAGAAACTCCTGCCGCTGATGATAAACAATATAGTTAATGCTAGACCATTGCCTGTTTATGGTAAAGGAGACAATGTGAGAGACTGGTTATGGGTAGAAGATCATGCTAAGGCCATTGATGTTGTTTTTCATACCGGTAAACTGGGTGAGACTTACAACATAGGTGGATTCAATGAATGGAAGAATATTGATATTGTTCATTTACTCTGTGAGATAATGGACAGAAAGCTTGGCAGGCCTGAAGGGGAGAGCGCGCAGCTGATAACTTATGTGAAGGATAGGGCTGGTCACGATAAGCGGTATGCTATAGATGCAACGAAAATCAATCAGGAGTTAGGTTGGACGCCGTCGCTGCAGTTTGAAGAAGGGCTGGAGAAAACAATTGACTGGTACCTTAACAACCCCCAGTGGGTTGAGCACATTACATCCGGATCATATCAGCAATATTATCATCAACAATACCAGGCACGCTGAATATGAAAGTTGAGTTGACAGGGTTTGAAGGATTGCAGGTACTTACGCCAGCTGTGTATAGTGATGAGCGGGGATTCTTTTTTGAAAGCTACAATGTAGAGAGATTTGAAAAGGAAGGATTGATGCATAAGTGGCTCCAGGATAATCAGTCATACTCCAGAAAAGGAGTTATACGTGGACTTCATTTTCAAAAGCCACCCCACGCGCAAGCCAAATTGGTCAGGGTTTTATCCGGACGGATACTTGATGTGGTGGTGGATTTGAGATCCGGGCAACCAACTTATGGTAAAGTCTTTGCAATTGAACTTACAGCAGAGAATAAAATGCAGTTGCTCATTCCGCGAGGATTTGCACATGGTTTCTCTGTGTTGAGTGAAACTGCTGAAGTAATGTATAAATGTGACGGCCTTTATAATAAATCAAGTGAGCTAGGGATTAAATACAATGATCCAATTTTAAAAATTGATTGGCAGATTAGTGAAGCTGAAGTTATCGTATCGGAAAAAGACCAGCAATTGCCTGGATTTGTTGGACTTGAAACCGGATTTTAATTGAATTTATGAAGAAAATTCTGGTTACCGGTGCAAACGGCCAACTCGGTAAAGAACTTAGAGACCTGGCTGCACAATTTTCAGCATACGAATTTCTTTTTTTGTCTAGAGAAGATATGCCTATTCATCATTTTGAACTGGTTAGGCATTTTTTTGATCAATTCAAACCCGATTTCTGTATAAACTGTGCAGCATATACAGCTGTTGATAAAGCAGAATCAGAAACCGAGTTGGCTAAGCTTATCAATGCCGAGTCAGTCGGTATCCTTTCTGCGGTAGCTGCAGAAGCAGATTGTCGCTTTGTGCATATCTCTACTGATTATGTCTATTCAGGCGATGGTTCCAGACCTTACGTCGAAACGGATCCAACCCGACCACTCTCTGTTTATGGAAAAACTAAACTTGACGGGGAAATCGCAGCCATTAAAAATGATCCACTTGCTGTAATTATTCGAACATCCTGGGTTTATTCGGTTTATGGGCACAACTTTGTAAAGACTATGCTCCGGCTCATGAAAGATAGGCCAGAGATTAGTGTTGTCTCAGATCAGATTGGCTCCCCAACTTATGCAGCAGATCTGGCTTTCTGCATCATGCATATTATTGGTTCGGAGGCTTGGCACCCGGGGCTTTATAACTTTTCAAACGAGGGGGAGATTTCCTGGTTTGAATTTGCGCTTGAAATAGGTAAACTCACTGCAAGTAGCTGCATTGTCCATCCCATTCCAACGTCAGCTTATCCTACACCCGCTCAGAGACCGCTATATAGTGTTATGGATAAACATAAAATATGTCAGACTTTCGGAATTGAACTCAAGAATTGGAAGGAAAGTCTCCTGAAATGCATCAATAATTTGAATAGCAGCAATAAAAATTAACACTCAGCCTTTTCCTGCCATCAACATCAATTTTTTCTCAAGCAAAAGTATCTTGGATAAAGCCAGACCGAGCTCCTGTTCTTTTGCATAAAGTTTATCAAGGGCTTTCATCAGTATCTCGTTTTCACGGCTGAGCATTCCCATTTGGTTGTTTAATTTTTGTTTCTCTGTTTCTGCCATTTTTAGCCTGGCTTCCAGTTCAGCAATCTTTTCATGAATTTCAACAACATATGCCGCTTCCATAAGTTAAATTTATTTAGTTTTTTTACCAAATGCAAGTCGGTTTCCTCCCTAAAAGGTCAATTGCTTTTCAAAACGTATATTTGCACTCAATTATTTTTTATGGCATTGATTTCAGCTAAGCTTGCCGATGGTATATACGGTATGGATATTACCGACTCCCAGGGACATGTGATGAGGATGGACATTCCCACCGAACAGGGAGGCAGTGGCTCCGGATTCCGACCTATGCAAACCCTGTTGGCCGCAGTTTGTGGATGCAGCTCAGTAGATATCATCAGCATACTGAAAAAACAAAGGCAACAGCTGGATGGACTTGAAATTGACATTGATGGTCAAAGGGAAGAAGGTGTTGAACCGTCTCTGTGGAAGGCTATTCAGATTGAGTTCAGGTTATCAGGAAATATTGACCCTGCAAAAGCATATCGTTCTGTTGACCTTTCTTTGAAAAAATATTGTTCAGTAGCGGAAACACTGAGGGTCGCCGGCGCTGAGATTGCCTTTAGGGTTATTCTCAATGGTGATGAAGTGAAAATTCAACAAGATTAATATAATTATGCGTCCAGAAACACTTGCGATACGCACACAGACAGAAAGAACTGGAGAAAAAGAACATTCAACTCCTTTATTCCTGACAAGCAGTTTTGTTTATGATTCTGCAGAGGATATGGCAGCAGCTTTTGCTGATGACAGCCTTGATGTGAATATTTACTCTCGGTTTTCCAATCCGTCTGTAGATGAATTTATTAAAAAAGTTTGTCTCCTCGAAGGAGCTGAAGATGGAATTGCTACAGCTACAGGTATGGCTGCGGTCAGTGCGTGTTTTATGACCTTTTTGGCTTCCGGTGATCATATCATTTCTGCATCTGCTGTTTTCGGTTCCACCCATACAATTTTGACCAAGTATCTGCCCAAGTGGGGAATTACTTACAGTTATTTTGATATGAATAAGCCGGAGTCAATTGAAGCATTGATTCGGCCCAATACAAAAATGCTGTATGTAGAAACCCCATCCAATCCCGGACTTGATATTATTGACCTGGATTATGTTGCAGCTTTGTGTAAAAAGCATGGAATATTATTTGTAGTTGATAATTGCTTTGCAACTCCTGCGGTTCAACAGCCCATAAAATTTGGGGCAGACCTGGTGCTTCACTCGGCCACAAAATTCATAGACGGGCAGGGTAGGGTACTCGGAGGAGTAGTGGTTGGTAAAAAAGACCTGATAAAGCAACTTTACTTGTTTATCAGAAATACGGGCCCTTCTTTAAGTCCGTTTAATGCCTGGGTGCTATCTAAAAGCTTAGAAACCCTGTTTGTGAGAATGGAAAAGCATGCAGCAAATGCATTTTATATTGCCAATGGACTTGAAAACCATGCTTCGCTCAGCTGGGTCAAATATCCATTCCTGCCATCGCATCCCCGTTATGAGGTAGCTACAAGACAAATGCTGAATGGCGGTGGGATACTCACGTTTGAATTGAAATCAGGACTTGAAGGTGGAAGAAAGTTTCTCAATAGCTTGAAATGGCTTTCTATGACCAATAACCTTGGAGACAGCAGAACCATTGCTTCGCATCCTGCCAGCACTACACATTCCAAGTTAACAGAAGATGAGAGACAATCAGTTGGTATAACACCGGGATTGATAAGGCTTTCAGTTGGACTCGAACACCCCCAGGATATCCTTGAGGAGATTCTGCAGGCATTAGCATAATTAATCAGTTTTGATTTAAAGCAGCAAACATGGATAAGATTTTTGATGAGCCTTTTAAACAAGCGTACGACTTTTCATTCAATAATAAAGTAGCCGGAGTATTTGATGACATGGTTACCCGTTCAGTTCCATACTATGTGGAAATGCAAAGGATGATGTCTGAACTGGCAGCAGACCATTGTGGGGCTGACGGAGTCATTTATGACCTTGGTTGTTCAACCGGTGCTACCATGATTATGATGGATCAGACAGTACCTCAGCATATCAAATTTGTAGGTATTGATGATTCTGAACCGATGCTTGAAAAATGTAAGGCAAAGTTAGAAGAGATGGGTATGACCAGGCCCTACACTCTGGAAGTAGCTGATCTCAACTCAGGTAATGTACCCATGAAAGATGCCTCAGTTGTCATTCTATGTCTTACCCTGCAGTTCATAAGACCCATTGTCAGGGAAAGATTACTCCGGTCTATTCAGGAGCAGTTGCGTCCTGGAGGTGTGTTAATCGTTATAGAAAAAATCCTTGCAGAAGAAACTGATTTCAACCGGGATTTCATCAAATATTATTACAATTTTAAGCGGAGGAATCAGTACAGTGAACTTGAAATATCTCAAAAAAGAGAGGCGCTCGAAAATGTTCTGATACCCTATAAATTGAGTGAAAACATAACTTTGCTTAAAGAAGTTGGTTTCAGAACAGTTGAAGTGTTTTTTAAATGGTATAACTTTTCGGGATTCATCGCAAAAAAAGAATCATGATACAGATAGGTAATTTTTTCTTCAGGTACAGGAATTGGCTTTTTATCCTGCTATATGGGCTTCTTTTTTTGCCTTCACCTGAACTTTTTACGGAAGCAACTTGCGGAGAACATTATTGGTACTGGCCGCTGGCAGGAGGTTTGTTTGTAACAGTACTTGGCCAGGCAGTTCGGGGTGCTACCATCGGACTGGCCTATATCGTGCGTGGAGGTAAGGATAAAAAGGTTTATGCAGACGACCTTGTTACAACGGGTATCTTCAGCCATTGCAGAAATCCGCTTTATGTTGGTAATATACTGATGTTATTGGGTGTTGGGTTACTTGCTAATTCTTTGTACTATGTAGGTATTGTGATGCCTTTGTTTCTTTTTATCTACCAAGCAATTGTTCTTGCGGAAGAGAATTTTCTCCGCAGTAAATTTGGAAAAGCATTTGATACTTATTGCGGAACAGTAAACAGGTGGATTCCCCGCATATCCGGTTTGGGTAAGACCTTCGCTTCAATGGAATTCAACTGGCGTAGGTGGATCCTCAAGGAATACAATACCCAGTTTGTATGGCTTGCAGGTATAGCTTTGTTAATTTTACTCAAATACAATGAACAGCTTCTCAATAGCGACCGCGAACATGCCAACCAGTTATTGTGGATTGTCATTCCGGCACTAGCAGCAGGATATCTGTTGGTTCGCTACCTAAAAAAATCAGGTAAGTTCACTGAATAACATTACAAAAGAAATTTATGAAACTTCAATATGCCTTGTATCTCAGTATGACATTTTTCTGCCTTTCCATGTTTTCGCAATCAGCAAGATCACAACAAAAAAAGGGTTTTTCGGTTTTACTTGGGGGAGCTTTGGAATTGGGTGGCGATCAGGTTGCTAAGGTTTATTTCACCAATGGAGAAGACCAGTCGGTTAATGCAGGACAAGGTGGCTCCATTCTGGTTGCACTTGATTATGCATTCAACGAGAAGTTCAGTTTGCGTTCGGTTCTGGGTTACAAGTATGTGACAACAGCTGCAACCAATGCCAATATTACCTTGACGAGGTTTCCTTTGCGTTTTTCAGGTGTGGTTCATTTCACGCCAAAATGGTGGGCATCATTGGGCTATGCGACCCAGCAGCGTATTGTTTTCAAGGGAGACGGATTCATCGATAATTTTAAACTTTCTACTCCGGGTGGACCACATTTAGAGTTGGGATACAATAACATTTTTTTGAATTATACCGGTATGAAATACAATGATAACCTGAATGGCACTTATAATGCTTCATGTTTCGGGGTTGGATTTCTTATTCCACTAAAAAAGAAAACCCGGACTGTTATGATGGATGTTCCGGCTAAATAACTCCGAATAACATGAGATGGTTGATTTGATTTATTGGGTTTCCAAACTTTTTATCTCAAGTACACGTTTCAAAATAAGCTAAGATTGTATCAAGATAGGAGTACTTACAATCCTTAAACGAAAAAAAGTGGTTGATATTCAACCACTTTTTTACTTCTTATTGTTGCCCGACCTGGATTCGAACCAAGACAAACAGAACCAAAATCTGTCGTACTACCATTATACTATCGGGCATCCGTAAATGGGTGGCAAAAATAATAAAAGATTCTCTTATGCCAAAATTTTCGCGGGAATAATAATTGGTTTATCCTTCTTTTTTAACAAGAAAATGATTCTTTTTTCCCTTTTGCACTACTATATATTCTGAACACAGTAGTGCCGATTTATTGATTAGCATAGTATGGTCTGTAACTTTCTCTTTATTGATACTGATGCCGCCGCCTTGAACCATCTTTCGGGCTTCTCCCTTGCTGGGAAATATGCCTGATTCAAACAGGAAGGAAACAACATCTATCCCTGTTTCAATCTGAACGGCTTCAATCCGGTGTTCCGGTACGCCTTCCATGGCTGCCAACAACTGAGGCTCTGACATGTCCCTCAGATTGATTTCCTCTCCCTTTCCAAAAAGTTGTTCTGTGGTCTGCTTGGCGGATTCAAATTCAGCCTGACCATGCACAAAAACGGTAATGCATTCAGCCAGTTTTCTCTGCAATATCCTTGCACCGGGGTCTTTGCTGTGCTCTTTTGTTAGGGTTTCAATTTCTTCCTTGGACAGCAGTGTGAATATTTTGATCCATTTTTCCGCATCAGCATCAGCCGCATTCAGCCAAAACTGGTAGAATTGGAAAGGGGTTGTTTTTTGGGGGTCGAGCCAAACGTTTCCTTTTTCCGTTTTTCCGAATTTTCCACCATCGGCCTTCGTAATGAGCGGACAGGTAAAAGCGAATCCTTCTCCGCCGGCTTTCCTGCGGATCAATTCCGTACCCGTGGTGATATTGCCCCACTGGTCGCTTCCGCCCATTTGAAGCTTACAGTTTTTATTTTTATACAACCAGTAAAAGTCGTATCCCTGCATCAGCTGATAGGCAAATTCTGTATAGCTGATGCCAGTTTCTCCTTCTATACGCTTGCGGACGCTGTCTTTTGACATCATGTAATTCACGGTGATATGTTTTCCTACATCACGCAGAAAATCAATGAATCCTAGCCCTTTGAACCAATCATAATTGTTGACAATTTCAGCTGCATTCGACCTTTCTGGGTTGAAGTCCAAATATTTCTCCAACTGGCGCTGAACGCCTGCGATATTTTTTTGTAGGGTTGTTTCATCCAACAGGTTGCGCTCCTCACTTTTGCCGCTCGGGTCACCTACCATGCCGGTGGCTCCACCCACCAAGGCAAAAGGTTTGTGTCCGGCCTGTTGCAGGTGATACAGCAATAAAATCGGCACCAGACTGCCAATATGCAGGCTATCTGCCGTAGGGTCAAATCCTATGTAGGCTGAGGTTGATTCCTTCTCAAGCTGCTCAGCAGTTCCCGGCATGATGTCCTGCAACATCCCCCTCCATTTAAGTTCTTCTATCAGGCTCATTGTTAAAACTTTGCGCAAATGTAGCATAGAAGTGTAAACCCGCAAAAATGAGCAATATAACAGGGTGTAAAACGTTTTTGAACAGGGTATACCATTCATATTAATTTGGATGATATCCACCTAACTTTGTGTGATCTGATGAAAAACTTTAAGTATTGTCTGACTTTATTCCTGTTTATGGGCTTGTACGAGCTGTCTCATGCTCAATTCAGAAAATATTCTAATGAGTTTTTGAACATAGGTGCGGGCGCAAGAAGTTTGTCGATGGGTGGAGCGATGGTAGCAGGCGTTTCAGATGCTACTGCTGGTTATTGGAATCCGGCAGGTTTGACCGCCGTTAAAGACAATCCGTCACTCTCTCTGATGCATGCAGAATATTTCGCGGGAATTGGTAAATACGATTTTGCGTCTATGGCAATTCCGCTGAATGACTTAGCTGGCAGGGGAAAAACACTTGGCTTGTCTTTGGTCAGGTTTGCAGTAGATGATATCCCTAATACATTATATCTTGTTGAGCCTGATGGCACAGTCAATTACAACAATATTACTTCATTTTCATCCGCAGATTATGCTTTTCTTATCTCATACGGACAAGAACTCTATGAACAAGATGGTAAAAAGCTTTCCATAGGTGTAAGCACTAAAGTTATACATAGGAATGTTGGTAGCTTTGCTCGTGCATGGGGAATTGGCATGGATGCTGGTATTTCCTATAAATCAGCCCAATGGGAGTTGGGGATTGTTGCAAGAGATCTGACATCTACATTCAATGTCTGGAATTTCAGGTTTACAGATAGGGAGAAGCAAATTCTTTACCTCACAAACAATGAAATTCCAGTAAAGTCAACAGAATTGACAGCACCAAGGCTTATTTTCGGTGCAGCATTTAAAAAAGAGCTAACAGAAGCTATTGAATTAGGAGGCGAGGTAAACTTGGATTTTACATTTGATGGTAAACGCAATGTACTGTTATCGTCAACTGTTTTGAATGTTGATCCCAGAATTGGACTTGAAGCGGGTTTCAGAAAATTGGTATACGGACGTCTGGGTGTTTATAACTTTCAAAAAGGGTTAAAGGATGGAGATACCACAAATCTTAAAAAAATATGGATATTCCAGCCAGGCATAGGTGTTGGCTTTAAACTGAAGCAGGTTACCATTGATTATGCCTTTACAAACCTTGCCAATCAATCCAATCCGTTGTATACACATGTGTTTTCACTGAGTTTCAATCTCATAAGAAAAGAAAATAGAAACTAATGGGAAAGACTAAATTGTACAGGCTTTTTTCTATTGTCATCCTGTTTATACTTATTTCAGTCAAAACAACTGCCCAGTTTAACAATGCATGGATCGATTACGGAAAAACATATCATAAATTCACCCTTGGGCAAGATGGACTTTACAGGATTTCAGGCGCAGTTTTAAAGGCCGCTGGATTGGGGAATAATCCGGCAGAAAGCTTTCAACTTTGGAGGAATGGCAAAGAAGTAGCTATTTACACAAGTATTTCAAACGGTATTTTAGGCGACAATGATTTCATTGAGTTTTATGGACAAATGAATAATGGCAAAGAAGACGCGGTATTGTACAACAATCCAGCTTTTCAACTTTCAGACCGGTGGAGTCTTTATACAGACACCGTTGCCTATTTTCTGACAATTAATCCGGGTTCAGTCAATGCCAGAATATCATCAGCCGAAAACAATGTAGCTTCAAATACCTTATCTCCGGAAC
>Ga0208787_1000144_pt1 | contig 34825 bp, 24 predicted proteins | sample Wag4_2014_7_11_FD_187362 | JGI IMG/M metagenome (GOLD analysis project Ga0208787, IMG submission 187362) | Fresh water microbial communities from Ohio, USA - Utica-2 Time Series HT 2014_7_11 (SPAdes) (version 2) | ecosystem: Environmental > Aquatic > Freshwater > Water tank | place: USA: Ohio...
CTGAATTGAGGAAAGCTAATCAACTTAAAATAAATTATTCAGCTAAGAAAAGACCTGATTAATTTTTACTTTTAAAGTTATTAAGGAGGCTGTCTGATAAGACAGCCTCTTTTTTTTTGCTTTTTTTGAATTGGGCTATAAGGTACAATGTGGAAATGGTTCCGCCAGGGGCATGACGGTATTATGTGGAAATTGTTCCGACAGGGGCGGTTTTTGACAGCCTTTTTTTTACCTTAATCTATTTGATTCCTGTACCGTCTTTTCGTCTTTTTTTATACTGAATATGGCTAATATGGTCGAAACAAGGCCAACAAAAAAACTGATTGACAGGATGGTTATATCCTTACTCTCATCATAATGGCCTTTACTAAAAAATAATATAATGGCTATTCCTGTTATGTATAATGGTATAACCAACCAGGTAGATAAACTTATCTGAAGTTTTCGTTTTTTATACATAAAAATAATTATCAGACTGACTAAAGCAGCCAATGCAAACGCAAAGTGTTCCCATATTCCTAACAGATTCATAGACATAAAACCCGCAGATATGCTCCCCAATAGCAAAAAAAGTGTCTGAATTCTTTGTATCATCTTGCAAATAATTTAAAGATTAATAAATGACTTTGTTTTACGAACGTATGAATTGTCCGACTATAAAGGTAATAGGTTTGTTTTATTCTCTTTGCCTATGTTTAGATTTAATTTGTTTCTTCCTTTGGTTTTTATTTGTAAATTGTTGCGTGGGGATTCCTTCAAAAGTATTTTTGTTTCTTATTTAAAATAAATGGTTTTTAACACAGCATTTTTTAAAAATGGTGGAATTTATAATTGGATGCTCATCACATTTGTGTTGTTGATATCTTTTTTGTCTCCGCTATATAGTCAAAACACGTCCACTTCTACCGAGGATAAAAGAGTAAAAGTCCTTTTTGCCAGGGATTTTCTTATCTCCCAGGAGGGAGAAAATAGTATCCAAAAATTAGTAGGTGAGGTTGAGATGAAACAAAAGAATATCCGCATGTATTGTGACTCTGCCATCATCCAAAATGAAACCTTTGTGTGGGCTTATGGCAATGTTGTTTTCTGGGAAGGAGACTCTATTAAAGTGTTTTCCAACGCCATGGAATTTGATAGCGATTCCAGTATGGCGAAATTGATTGGTAATATTCAACTTAATAAAAATAAATCAAAGCTTTTTACAGATACATTACTTTATGATTTGAATAGAAAATTGGCTACCTACAAAGATGGGGGAATTTTCTACTCCGGCGATACTCAGCTGAGCAGTAAACAGGGTTCTTATAACACTGAAACTTATTTCGCCGCTTTTAAAGATAGTGTCGTTGTCATCGATTCCGATTTTGCATTGCGTGCCGATACCTTAACTTTTGATACAGATAAGGAAATCATTTATTTTAATGCTCCCACCAGACTTAAAACAGATAGTGCAGAAATTTATACCGAAAGTGGTTTCTATGAAACCATTTCAGGAAAAGCAGATTTTATACAGAAGGCTCAATATAAAAAAGGAGATGAAACTGCTACTGCGGATACTATCAGATTATTGGAAGACCAGAAAAAATATCTGCTCCTCGGACAAGCCAATCTGTCAGACTCTTTACATGCAGCAACAGGTGATGTAATTATTTTTTCAGAAATTTCAGATCAGCTGGATATTTATGGAACAGCTCATTATATCGATTATGAGAAGGACCAGAATATTAAGGCCGATTCCATTCGTTACAATAAAAAAGAAGGTACTTATACCACCCGCGGAAGATCATTAATTATAGATCCTCCTCAATTTTTAGAAGCTGATCAAGTGGATTATCAAGAATCTACAGGTTTCGGTCTGGCTTTCGGAAATATAGTATGGAGAGATACTTCAGAAAACATTACGCTCTATTGTGATTCTTTACTTTATCAAAAAAGTAAAGAATACTTTAAAGCCTTTAATAAAGTTAATGAAAGACCTCTGATGTTGGTTCTACTTGATAATGATTCTTTATATCTTAGTGCTAATACCCTTTTTTCAATTAGACCAGATACAACTGGAATGGATTCTACCCGCATCTTTGTAGCTGATCAAGAGGTTAGAGTTTTTAAATCTGACTTGCAGGCTGTCTGCGATTCCCTTTCTTATAATCCTACAGATAGCTTAATTTCCATGTTCAAAAACCCGGTAGCCTGGACTGATACCAGTCAGTTTTCAGCAGATACGCTTATTTTAACTAACGGTAAGCAAGGGATCAAGGAAATTAATCTTACAGGAAATAGTATTATTGTCAATGAGTTAGATAGTATTTTCTATAACCAGATTCAAGGCAGAACCATCGACGCATTTTTTGTTGATAAAAATCTTGATCTTATGTCAGCTAAAGGAAATGCCGAGGTAGTTTACTATATTAAGGACGAGGATGATGCTTATGTGGGGGTAGATAAAACATCGTGCGGTATGATGAATATTATTTTTGGAGATAATGAGGTGGAAAAAATTGTTTTTTATGTAAAGCCTAAAACACAGGTTTTACCCATGTTGAAAGCAGATCATTTGAAAATAAGATTGAGTGGGTTTAGTTGGAATGAAGACGCTAAACCAAAGTTTCCATTAGATGTTTTAAACGTTAGACAGCTTATTATGGCGACTAATCCTCAACCTGATCCAGAATTTCAAAACATAAAAATAAATGAAAATTAAAGGTATATTTTTTTTAATGTTTTTCTTTTTCAGCCATATTTTTTGGACTTCATCGCTATTTGCAAACCAGATTCCTTCTCAAAATGACATAGCAAGAGTTAATCAACTCGTGGAAAACAGGAATTTTTCTGAGGCTAAAGATAGCTATCACCAGTGGATAGCGTTAGGTTTTAAAAATAAATGGATATTTTACAATCTAGGCTTGTTATATGAAAAAACGGGTAATATTGGTAATGCGATGTATTACCTGAAAAAAGCACAGAAAGTAGCTCCTGACGATGCTTTGATAAAAAAGCGAATTATTTTTTTACAGGAAAAGATAAAAGACAAGTTTATGATACCTATTGAAAATAATAGATTTATAGATGTGTTTTTGAAGCCTTGGAATTATTGGCGTTTTAAAGAAGCTGGTTTATTTCTTATTATTAGCTTTTGGATATTTACCTTGTATTTTATATTTTTTCAAGTATTTTCTTCATCTAAGAAATTTACATTTTATAAACCTGTACTTTTCATTCAAGTCGGATTGATATTAATTCTTCTTATTCAAAGTATTAGAATTATTGAGTTTAGTAACAAAAGTGAAGCTATAATTTTGGGAGATGTGGTAGAGATACACGAAGGCGCTGATAGGTTAAGTCCTAAAATTCAAACAGTACATGCTGGATTGCCTGTACTGTTTGAAGATAAAATAGGAAATTGGATTAAGATAAGATTATATAATGGCCAGGTTGGATGGTTGAAAAAGAATCAACTATCGGCTATAATCTAACATTAGCTTAATCTTCTTTAGCAGCTTTTGGCTTTTTAGCAGCTTTTGGCTTTGCAACAACTTCTGCAACAACAGCATCAGCTATTGGAGAAGATTTTGCTGCTTTAGCTTCAGGTGCCGATTTGCTTTTACCCTGTGGTACCGTTAAAATGGGTGCTTTAGGATCCAATATACTAACATACGTTCTGTTATCTTTTTTACGGCGAAATACGACCGTACCATCGATATCAGCATGTAAAGTATAGTCTTTAGACAAGTAAACATTTTCACCTGGGTGAAAACGAGTACCGCGCTGTCTAACTAAAATATTACCCGCTCTGGCATATTCGCCACCGAATAATTTTACGCCCAATCTTTTACTGTTGCTATCCCGTCCATTATCGGAACTACCCGCACCTTTTTTATGTGCCATTTTTTCGGAAATTTAAAGGATGAATAATTACTTTGAAGAAATACCTGTGATTTCAATTTTAGTAAAACACTGGCGGTGACCATTTTTCACTTTGAAACCCTTCCTTCTTTTCTTGCGATATACAATTACCTTATCTCCTTTTTGTCTGTTTAAGACCGTTGCACTCACTGATGCTCCAGGAAGGGTAGGTTTACCCAATGAAACGGTGCCGTTGTCATCAACCAGGTGTACCTGGTCAAAATTAACAACATCACCATTTTCGTTACTTAGCTGGTGGACATAGATCTTTTGACCTACCTCGACTTTGAATTGTTGACCAGCTATGGTTACAATTGCGAACATGTTATTTCGTTTTAAATATTAAAGCGCAAATATACAGGTAATTTTATAGATTCAAAAAATAAAGTGAGAATTTTACTTAAGTGTTGGTGATTTAAATAATATCTTCCAATTGTAATTCGAATTCAAGAAATTGATTATCCCTTTGAATCGTTATTCTCATTTTTTTACCTAATGAGCCCATGAATTTGTTGTTTATCATGTCTAAAGAAAGTATTCCAGTAGATAAACCATTGATTTTTTTTATCCTGTCTCCCGTTTGTAGTCCACTTTTGAATGCAGGCGTATTTTCAATTATTCTTAAAATGGTAAAAATATTTAGGTTTTCCCCTGATGCACCAATGATGAGGCCACTGCGGTCATAAGGTCGTTGTTTTACCTTTTTAGGACTTTTGCTTACTATGATATTTGATGTATTATAATCAAATATGACTTTTGAAAATGCCGATAAAATGTTATTTCCAATAATTCCATCGCGGGGAGTTATCATTATAGAATCGAAAAATATGGGTTTTTGTTGAAACTTTGTGATTAGTTCAGGAAATGATTTTGATGCGAATTGAAAGCTTTTTATTCTTCCCACATAGCCTTCTAATTTACCTCCGAGCCCCAACCCTATGGGACTGTTAAGCATTTTCACCTGAGCATTTTTTAAGGAATCTATGGAGGTATATAATAATAGAGATAATCCAGCGCCTGTGTCAATTAAATAGTTTAATGTATTGATTTCCTCTCCATATAGATGAGTGGTACAACGAATATATGGCTTGCTCTTTATTAATGTAAATGGCAATATATCAACATTGTCCGTATTGATTTTTACTTTATTTTTAAAATAAACAGGGCTGTAAAAAGTGACTATCTGTTTTTGATAATCTATTTGTAAGGTAAACCTTTTAAGGAAATCGGCACCTAATATTCCATGAATCTGTAAACCACTATATTCTTCAAAACGGAAGTAATCTTCTTCCAATACTAAAATAGACCGATGTGTAGCCTGTAAATCACCCATTTGTAAAGAAATGTTTTTTGACAAATAGGCGTATAATTGTTCCTGCATATCGGCACCGTAAAGTGTGTATCTTTTTTGGTAATCGATGTTTAAAAAATCGGCAATTTCCTTCTTGGTAAGAATGGAATATTCGGCACCGGTATCTAAAATGAAAGTAAGAGGTAGCAGGTTATTGAAAAGAACGGAAACGAGTATGAAGTTTCCTTCAAAGCGAAAGGGCACTTCCTCTTTTGTAAATGTCCGGTGTTGAGCTAAATCAAACACTTGTCCATTAACCTTATTCGTAAATAACGCTAGGAAAATACCAAGTAATACAGAATGCTTAGTCAAATAAAAGACATTTATTTTGCTTAAAAGCATACTTTGTTTTTGTTCGTTTTAAACAATTTAGTTATAAAAAAGATGAAATCAGGACATGGTATTTTTTATTCTCCTGATTTGTTAAAGTTTTAACCAATTAAGGTTTGATTTTGTAGATTTGTTAGAGAATAGCTTTTAATAAATGAACATGAATGGAATTAATTACATTATTACAATTTTAGGGACAATAAGTTTTTTGTTATCCTGCGAGGTAGATGAATCTTTTTATCTCGACAAGGCTTCTAATCCGGCACACCTGCATAAAGCTCAGAAAATGCTGACGGATGTTATGATACATGACATTTTTTCACCTCCCGTAGCCAGTAGAATTTATGTTTATTCGAGTATAGCCGCTTATGAGACCATGGTTTCAGGCAATCCCGGTTTTATTTCATTAGCCGGACAATTAACGGCGTTAGATAAAATTCCTGCACCCAATAAAGAGCATAAAATATGTTTTCCCGTTGCTGCCGTGCATGCTTATGTAATGGTAGGTACCAGGCTCATATTTTCTGAAGATAAAATGGACGATTTTATACTGGAAATGCACAAAACCTATAAAGAGGCCGGGGTTCCACCGTTTGTTTTAAATCAGTCTAAAAAATATGGCGAACAAGTAGCGAAGCATATCATAGCTTGGGCTGATAAGGATAATTACAAGCAAACAAGAACTTTCCCTAAATATTCAATAGACGAGGATCCAACGCGATGGCAGCCTACACCACCAGCATATATGGATGCTGTAGAACCAAGCTGGAACAAAATTCGGCCTTTTATAATGGAAAGAGCCAATCAATTTGCTCCTCCTCCACCTACTCCGTTTAGTTCTGATGTAAACAGTCAGTTCTATAAAGAAGCAATGGAGGTTTATAATTTGAGTAATGATTCTATTACGGTGGAAGAAAAGAAGGAAATTGCCAGTTTTTGGGATTGTAATCCATTCGTAAGTCATTTTTCCGGACATGTCATGTTTGCGACAAAGAAAATTTCGCCAGGTGGACATTGGATTGGCATTACGAAATTAGCTGCCGTAAAAGCAAAATTAGATTTTATGAAAACGACGGAAGCTTATGCCTGGGTTTCTATAGGATTGGCTGACGCCTTCATTTCTTGTTGGGATGAGAAATACAGGTCCGAACTGATTAGACCTGAAACATACATAAATAAATACATTGACGATAAATGGATGCCCACCCTTCAAACTCCACCTTTCCCTGAATATACCAGTGGTCATAGTGTAGCTTCTGCCACTTCTGCAGAAATTTTAACTCATTTATTTGGTGAAAATTTTGCTTATGAAGATACGGTAGAAAAGGAGTTTGGCTTACCGACAAGAAGGTATCAGTCGTTTAAACAGGCAGCATCAGAAGCAGCCATGAGTCGATTATGGGGAGGTATACACTATATGCCAGCAATAGTAAATGGTTCTCAACAAGGGAATAAATTAGGATCATTTATTGTTAAAAACCTAAAAACTCAAAAGTAATGGCATTATTGAAAAAGTATATATGGGTTCTGTTGGGACCTGTTTCATTTCTAATAATGAGTTTCCTTCCCGTCCCAAAAGGAATCACTCCTGAGGCATGGAAAGTGCTGGCGATGTCCTCTTTAATGTTGATTTGGTGGATTTCAGAGGCAGTGCCTATCGCAGTCACTTCTCTTTTACCCTTAGTTTTGCTTCCTTCTATGGGAGTCGCTAAATTAGAGGCAGCTGCAGCACCCTATGCCAATCCGGTAGTATATTTATTCATGGGTGGATTTGTCATTGCCCTTGCCATGGAAAAGTGGGAGCTACATAAGCGTATTGCCCTACAAATCGTAAACATGACAGGGACAAATGCCAATGGTATTATTGGTGGATTTATGATGGCGACTGCTTTTATAAGTATGTGGATTAGTAATACCGCAACAGCTATCATGATGCTTCCTATTGGTTTGTCTATTATAACTTTGATGCAAAATCAAATTAGTCCAAATAAAGAAAACGAAAAGGGACTTCGGAATTTTTCTATTTCTATGATGCTTGCTATTGCCTATGGAGCAAATATTGGTGGCACAGCAACCATCATTGGAACGCCACCTAATGTTGTATTTGCAGGTTATATGAGAGAAAATTTTGATATAGAAGTGACTTTCCTGACTTGGATGATGATTGGAACGCCATTTGCTATTATCTTGTTGATTTTCACCTATATTCTTACTGTAAAGGTGCTTTTTCCTAATAATTTAGGAAATTTTGGTGGTGCCAAAGAAATAATTAAAAATGAATTAAAAGAACTTGGTACTATGACAACGGGTGAAAAATTAACCTTGTTTGTTTTTATTGCTACTGCCTTATCCTGGATTTTTAGATTGCAAATTGATGCCATTTTTCCCTCAATAAAAATTTCTGATACAACGATTGCCTTAGTTGCTGCCATGTTGCTTTTCATCATTCCAGTGAGTTTACATAAAAAAGAATTTCTTTTGAATTGGTCCGATACTGAAAAATTACCATGGGGTATCTTACTCCTTTTCGGTGGCGGTCTTAGCCTGGCAGATTCTTTAGCCAGTACAGGCATTATTCATATTATCGGTGACCAGTTTAAAGATTTAGATTCGGAAGGGTGGGTATTTATCTTAGGGTTAAGCACCGTTTCTCTATTTTTAACGGAGGTTATGTCCAATGTGGCCTTAGTGACCATTTTCCTCCCTGTTGTAGGGGCCATTGCCCTTGGAGCGGGAATTCCACCTATTCAATTGTGCATTCCAGTGACTATTGCCGCTAGTTGTGCTTTTATGTTTCCAATGTCAACGCCACCCAATGCAATCGTTTTTGCCAGTGGACGAATCTCCATTGGTCAAATGGCGAAAGCTGGATTTATATTAAATTTAATAACGATTCTGGTCATTGCATTTTTAGTAAAATTTCTTTTCCCTTTCGTTCTTGGAAATTAAAATAATTGGATATGAATATTTCCATAAAGGAAATCAAACAAGTTGTTAAGGATGTAATAGCTGAAATTCAGGCCATTAGAAATCATCTACATCAATATCCCGAACCTTCCTTCAAAGAGTTTAATACGGCTGCTTTTATTGTTGAGAAATTAAATTCATGGGGTATTTCTCCAACAACGGGTATGGCTACAACAGGTCTTGTGGTAGTGATAGAGGGAAACAATCCTTCCCATTGTACCGTCGCTTTAAGAGCTGATATGGATGCTTTACCTATAAAAGAATTAAATGATGTTCCGTATAAATCTTTGAATGAAGGTTTTATGCATGCTTGTGGACATGACGTTCATACCGCCTGCTTACTTGGTGCGGTTAAAGTACTTCACCAAATCAGACATACATTTAATGGTTCAGTTAAAGCTGTTTTCCAACCTGGAGAAGAGCTTTTACCTGGAGGTGCCTCTCTGATGATTGCCGATGGTGCCCTGAAAAACCCTGAGGTAAATGTTATTTTCGGTCAACACGTTTTCCCTGATCTTCCCGTCGGAAAAGTTGGCTTTAAATCGGGTCAGTATATGGCTTCTTGTGATGAGATTTATATGACCATTAAAGGTGTAGGAGGTCACGGTGCTATGCCTCATCGCTGCATCGATCCCATCCTTATAAGTGCCCATCTTATTATTGCCTTGCAACAAGTGGTGAGTAGAACGATAAATCCAATTATTCCAGCTGTTCTTACTATTGGGAAAATTGAATCAGTCGGTGGAGCAACCAATGTTATTCCTGATCAGGTTTTGTTAAAAGGTACTTTTCGCACACTGGATGAAGCAGAAAGATTTGCCGCCCATGAAAAAATCAAAAAAATTGCTTTCGCTGTAGTTGAAGGAATGGGCGGAGAATTAGACCTGAGGTTAGAAGTGGGTTATCCTGCATTGGTTAATGATGTAGCAGTGACTGATTTGGCTAAAAGGTCGGCCATAGCGTTTTTAGGCGCTGAAAATGTGGTAGATATTCCTATTCGTATGACTGCGGAAGATTTTTCGTACTATAGTCAGGTCATTCCCAGCTGTTTTTATCGATTGGGTACCGCATCGCCCGATGGAAAATTTAACCAGCCGGTTCATACTCCTTATTTCGATATTGATAAAGATGCAATGGAGGTAGGTGTCGGTCTATTCGTCTGGATAGCTTTGAATAATCTTGACCGATCGCTTAAAAATTAATGTTTGTAAAGGAGACGCAAGGTCTCAAACTATCTGAGCTATTTAATTGACATTGAGTAGGTTTTTGGTTCATTCGAACTCTTTATTACTTTTACAGCAAATTTTCATTGCCTGTCACTCGATATTTTTGCTTGGATTTGCTTAACAGGATAAATAAATTTTGTTATTCATAATATTTACTAATGTTTCGGAGCAAATTATCACGCCATTTTGTAAGGGGATTTAATGTTGGAAAAATGAATTTCAAACCATTTTTTCATTTGTTTACCTCATTTTCTATACGTTTGACCTATAATACTCCTCAACAGGCATTAAATTCAAGAAAATAATAACCCTTGCTGGGTTATCTGACTTAACTAAAGTTTTTAGAGGTTTTTAATAAAATATTTGAAACGAATCATTATTTATCAACTTCAGAGATATTTGTAATAAGTTTATTAGGTTGTATTTTAGTTAATTTTTAAAAATGATTTTAACCAATTGAAAAGCAATTGGTTGTGATAAAAAATATAACTTATTTATCAACTCCGAAACTTTAATCATTTACTGCCTAAGTGTTTGGAAATACTTTCCAGTTTACGCTTAATATGCTTAATCTCACTAAAAGGCTAATAACAATAGAAAGAAATTTAAATGTAACATATTTAATAAAATTGTAATATGTTACTTATATTATATATATTTGTAATATGATAAAATAATATGTAAATTCTTGAAAAATATGGCAACTATACTACTAATTGATGACGAGGCAAGTATTCGCAGGACACTAAAGGAAATTTTGGAGTTTGAAAAATATCAGGTTCTTGAGGCTCCCGATGGATTTTCTGCCATAGATATTTTTAAAAAATCATCTATTGATATAGTTCTTTTAGATATTAAAATGCCTAAAATGGATGGCCTGGAGGTTTTGGATTTTCTCCAGGAAATTAATCCGGAAGTACCTGTTATCATGATATCTGGCCATGGTAACATTGATACTGCTGTTGAGGCTGTCAAAAAGGGTGCATTTGACTATATTTCTAAACCACCTGATTTAAACAGATTATTGATTACCCTGAGGAATGCACAGGAGAGACATTCCTTAGTAGTGGAAACAAAGTCTTTAAAGAGAAAGATTTCAAGGGCTGGTTTACAGGATATCATTGGGGAATGCCCACAAATAATAGCAGTAAAAGAAACCATACAGCAAATTGCTCCATCAGAAGCCAGGGTGCTAATTACAGGGCCAAACGGTTCTGGTAAAGAATTGGTTGCCAAGTGGATACATGAAGGGAGTCAAAGAAATAATGCATCATTAATTGAAGTAAATTGTGCTGCTATACCTTCTGAGCTGATTGAAAGTGAGTTGTTTGGACACGAGAAAGGATCTTTTACATCTGCACACAAGCAAAAATTAGGTAAATTCGAACAAGCTCACGGTGGAACTCTTTTTCTGGATGAGATTGGCGATATGAGTTTATCTGCTCAGGCAAAAGTGTTGAGAGTTCTGCAAGAGAATACGCTTTCCAGGGTTGGAGGTGAAAAGGATATTAAGGTAGATGTTAGAATCATTGCCGCAACAAACAAGGACTTACATGAAGAAATCGCGGCAGGTCGGTTTAGAGAGGATTTATATCATCGGCTAGCCGTTATTGTATTGCCTGTGCCAGCATTATGCGATAGGAGAGAGGATATTCCCGCTTTAATAGAGCACTTCATAAAAATTGTTTGCAAAGAATATGGTATTCCATGTAAAAAAATAGAAAAGGATGCAGTGAATACTTTGACAAAACTTCCTTGGACTGGAAATATCAGGGAACTTCGAAACGTAATGGAAAGGCTAATCATATTAAGTCAACACAAAATTACATCATTGGAGGTTGAAAAATATGTCATTCCTGTTTCGTTTTCAAGAGTAAAAAATCAAAACTGGTTGAATTCATTTACCTCTGCAGAGGAAGCTCACCGATATATTGATAAACATTTTCAATGGAGTGTTAAAGAATATTCCGCTTAAACTTAACCTGCTTTCATATTGTTATGGGTAGTTGTAAACTCAAAAAAATATAACGTGGAATCATCTCAGGAGGAAAATGAAAATAAAAGGTTAAAACAATACGAAGAATCCATAAAAGCGGAAAATTCGTGGACCATGTTCAAAGTCCTTTCAGAATTTGTAGAAGGATTTGATAGGTTAAATAAAGTTGGTCCCTGTGTCTCTATCTTTGGTTCCGCCAGAACAAAACCGGATCATCCAAATTATAAACTCGCAGAGGTTATCGCCAAAAGGTTAACTGAAGAAGGATTCGGCGTTATTACAGGAGGTGGTCCTGGTATAATGGAAGCTGGCAACAAGGGTGCTTACGAAAATGGGGGTATCTCGGTTGGTTTAAATATTGACCTTCCTTTTGAACAAAATAATAATCCCTACATAGATCATGATAAAAATATAGATTTTCGCTTTTTCTTCGTCAGAAAGGTGATGTTCGTTAAATATGCCCAGGCTTTTGTTGTTTTACCAGGTGGCTTTGGTACACTCGATGAGTTATTTGAGGTGTTAACCCTTGTTCAGACTAAAAAAATTGTCCCCGTCCCTGTAATTTTAGTAGGACGTTCGTATTGGACTGGATTAAAGGACTGGATAACTTCGGTGATGCTTGAAAAGGCAAATAATATCAATGCTGTTGATTTGGACCTAATTCCTATCGTTGATGAACCGGATGAGATTATGCAGATAATCAATGAATTTTATTCCGAAAAAGGAAAATTAGGCTTCAAATATCGAATGGATCAGCGTTAAGAGTTCAATATTGATTGAGGCTGTCTAAAAAAAATAGCCTCTTTTTTATGCTTCTTTATCCATTGGACTAATATGCCTATGGTCGGGCAAAGGATAAAAAATGGATGGTTTTCTAAGATTATGCCCTACGGATATTAGATTATTTACAATAGGTTATATTGAGAAAATGGTGCTGCCTAGGTCATAATGGTGACAAAAGACATGCCCAACCTCTCAGGGGTCAGGCATGAAACTTGTAAATTTGTATTATATCACAACGGTGTAGCCATATAATCTTCGAACTAATATTTTTAATTAATGCAGGTTTTTTAGCCCACAAAAGCCAATTTCAGGAAATAATTTCAATACCAAAGTCCGATACCAATCCAATGAGACCAGAATTGGAAAACTTCGCCTTTTTTATCTGGTTTTTTAATGGGTTAATATGATAATTTATGGCTTGGGTAAAATCGGCGCCTTGCAGGTTAGATTGGTCAAATGAGCAATCTAAAAAATCACAACCATCAAATACTTTATTCGTTGCAGTTATATTGGTAAAATCTGATTCTTTAAGATCACAATTTTTAAAATGAATATTTTCAAGATTCATTCCAAAAAAGGAGGTATAATGCATCTGGCAGGTGATAAAGCTCATTTCGAGCATAAATGAAGGGCAAAATTCAAAATGAATGCCGTTTAACTTACATGTATTAAAAGTTACCCCTTTTAAAGCAGTGGATTTTAAAGAAACATTATTTACATCGCAATGGGAAAATGTGCAATCAATAAAAATGGTTTTCTCAAACGAAAGAGAGGATAAAATACAGCCATCAAAAAGACAGTTTTCGTATTCATTTCCAGACAGTATAAGGTCATTTATTTCTATCTGAGAAAAAGATTTATCAAAAAAAAATTCCTTCATTTTATTTTTTCAAGGTTACCAGATACGATATTAAATCCCTTAATTGAGATTTATCCAATACATCTTTCATACTCATCATACCCGAAGGTAGCATTTCCATTTCTTTAATGGCGGCCCTTTTTATGATTCTTGGAGGCTTGTTTCCTATTTTCAAGGTCAGTTCCGTGGTAGATTGAGCGCTAACAATACCCGATAATTCTTCACCATCGTTCAGGGTAAGTATAACGACGCCATAACCTGAAGAAATACTGGCATTGGGATCGATGATGGACGTTAGTAATTCCTCTCTGCTCAATCGATCAGCAATGTGTTCCAAAGGTGGACCTACCACACCACCTTTACCATTAACTGCATGACAACGAAGACATTGAGCAGCTTCATTTCTTAAAAACAGCTCTTTCCCTTTTTCGGGATTACCACCAAATAAAGTGGCCTGATAAGCTAACAAATCATTATTTCGCCACTTTTTTTGTTGACCGTTAAATTTTGTTTTAAGGGACGAAAAATTGCTTTTTTCAACGGCATTAAAAACGTCTAAATGAAGTGCTGGATCTATGGCATTTTTGAGTGCCAAATGAAGATATTTAGATAATATTTCCTCCGCCTTGACGTGTGTCATTACTCCCAACGCAGCAATGGCATTCTGTTTTTCGCTCATATTAGTTTGTCCATCAATTAGCTTTTCAAGCATTTGTGTTTGTTTAACAGGGGGAAGGTTAACTTTATGGATATTTGCTAACGCGATTCGTCTTAATGTGGACAGATTATTGGTTAAAGATAAGGAAACTGCCTCAGGCAAATATTTACTGTTCAGCTCCAGCAGTGCATGTAAAGCTTCCTGTCTTGCATATTTATCAGATTCATTATTTTTCAATACAGAAAAAATAAAGTCTTCTCCTTTTTGGAATTTTAATCTGCCTGCCGCTTTTATTATTGAGGCACTAAAAGGTTGGTTTGCGTCCTTTTTCAAGGATTTTAAGATAGGTTCAAAGGCCAGGTGAGCATCGGGGAGTTTATGATTTTGCTTTATTTGGGGTCGGTAATAATTATCTACTCTATCCAAAACAGGTGGTTTTGTCCAATAACCAAGAGCCCATAAAGCGTCCAGTCGCATTGGATCATTATTTTTAGTGTTCAGGATAAACTGGCTTAATCTTTGCGCACATTCTTTAGAGCCAGTTCTCAGATTTGCGTTAATTACTCTGCGCAAAAATACTTCACTTTGACAAGAGGAACGATTGAGGGTTGCTGCCAGAAAAGGGATAGCTTCGGGAATGGATAAATCATCGTTTATGGCACGGGCGGCTTCCTCTAAAACCATTTGGTTCTTGTCATTCAAAAAGGCAGCAATGCCAGGGCTTTTAAGCATCCTAAGCGCTACGACGCCACCAATACGAACATATTCGGAAGGATGATTAAACAACTGAATGATTTCCTTTTCTGCATGTATTTTTGAGAGAGCATAAATAATGGTATGTCTTAAATGAGGATCATTTTCTTTTGTTTCAGCCAATAGCTTAACTAAAAGAGGTAGTTCTTTTTTTGTCCCTACTTTACCTAAAGCCTCAATGGCTCTGGCTTGTACTTGGGCATCTTTGTCAAAAATGAGTTTCCTCAAGCTGATTATTGAAGGTGTATAGCTTGCCTCACCTAATATTTTAGCCGTTTGCGCCCTAATTTGTGCTATAGGGTCAGCTAACAAGGGGAGCATATTTTTCATTAAATGATAATCTTTTCTACCTAACTGTCCGAGCCCCCAGATACTGTGTAATCGACCCAAAAGGTTAGCTTTTTTATTTTTAGCCAGGTCTAATAAATCCTTCGATTTTTTTTGTTTTACAAGTTCAAACTGTGCAGCCAGACGTATTCTTTGGTCTCCAAAGTTTAGCCATTCTATTAATTGAGGAACAGACTTATTGGACATACCCTGAGTAAGGATGCGCTGTGTTTTTAATCTGAGCGGATGTTTTTCATCTTTTACATCCAATACCCAAATCCGGCCTTCCGTTTTTTTATCGTAACTATCCTTCCAGTCATTTATAAAAAGTGAGCCATTGGGGGCAAAAGCCATTCCTGTAGGAACAATACCGCCAACGAGGTCCACCTCTTTTTCCAAAGAAAAGGAAGAACCATTTGTTTTCAATGAAAAGGCCAGAATTTTTGAATTAGCCGAAGAACCTGTAAAAAAGGAGGCAAAAAAATGATTCTCCCATTTGGTTCCTAATGCAGATCCGGGATTAAATTTTAGACCGGCGGGACCATCATAAGCAAGGGCAATGGGAGGAAGAAGATAAGCTGCTTGCCCTGAAAAATGGGGTAGGCTCAATTTCTCATCCATCCAGACTTTATATTTCTCGTTAGGCTGATCATATTTTCCATATTGCCAGTTGAGTCTCCAGCCAGTATCGGAACCTTCCAGAATATGAACATATCTCTCATTTTCGCCGGGATGATCGCCATCGTTATCAACACTAATGAGGTTTCCAAAGGCGTCAAAAGCAATTTCATGAGTATTTCTTAAGCCATGGGCAAATACTTCGAAATTTGAACCATCAGGGTCACATCGCATGACAGCTCCTTCGTTAGGATAAAGCCATCTTTTTCCATCTGGCCCCGTAACATCTAAACCGTGATCACCAATGGACCAGTATAATTTTCCATCAACACCTATAGTCAATCCGGACATATCATGGCCGGCAAAGCCAATGTGAGTACCAAAACCTTTTGCCAGGGAGGTAATTTTATCTGCTTTAAAATCTTTATTAGCATCGGAAACTTCCCAAAGACTTGGGTTTGCGGTAACATACATTTTTCCATCATGAGCTAAAACGCCCCCTGCAACGCCACCTAAAAGATCATTGAATCCCTCAGCAAATGTTTGGGAATGATCAGCCTGGCCATCATTATCTTCATCCCAGATACGCCGTATGCTTTCCTTTTGTACCTCAAGATCGTGGAAATCCCGACGACCGTCCTCATTGAAATCTTCCAGCCATTCATTTTTATCAGAATATTCAGGAGAGAGAACTTTTAAATAAAATCGGGTCTTATCGGCAGCGGTTTGAAGGGCAAGATCTTCTATCATCCAGTCCCAATGCTCCCTGATATCTAAATAGGAACTTTTTCTTCGTGAAGTTTGAGAAACATAAGCATTACCTTGATTATCAATGCTTATGGCTACGGCATTGGCTAAAAGTGGACCTGGAGCCCATAATTTCAATGCCAGAGTGGTGTCAGTGGACGGAGAAACCGTAGTCAATTCTTGAGTAAAGTCATCTGAACTGGCTTTAAATAATTCATTTTCAAGGGTAGTAACCTTTTTACAGGATGAAATAATGAATAAAATCAAGAATTGAAAAAAAGTCGAATATTTCATTTTAAAATTAATTAGTAGTCTAAGGCAGATAGGTTGATGGCAGATTTGTCCAACTCAATATCAGGAGCCTGTATCGATTTGTAAACCATTCCATGAAGTAATCGTCTGGTATAAAGACGAGTCAACAAACCATTTCTCATGGTTGGAAAAGTACGGTTACTTAAAAAAACAAAAATCAAATCCTCTTTTGGGTCACTCCAAATTACGGGACCTGTAAATCCTGTATGACCAAAAGTTTGATAGGAAGCCTTTGAAGACATGTGGGTTGTAGGCGTATTAGGCTGTTGCATATCCCAGCCAATACCGCGACGAATACTCTTTGGATGATGACTGGTAAATTTTTGTATCGTTTCAGGTTTAAAAAAAGTCATTCCTCCATATTCTCCTTTAAATAAAATGACCTGCATTAGGATGGCTAAGTCGTGGGCATTTGAAAACAAGCCAGCATGACCACTCACCCCTCCCAGCATCGCCGAACCCATGTCATGAACATAACCATGTAACTTTTGACCTCTAAAATAATTATCTACCTCTGATGGAGCGACTTTGTTTAAATCGGCCCATTTCCAGGGATTGAAACCGGTGGAGGTTAGGCCCAGGGGCTTATAAAAATGTTCCGTTACATATTCATCTAAAAATTGTCCAGTAGTAACTTTCACCATTTCTGCCAGTAAATAAAAACCCAGATCGCTATACTGGTATCGGTTTGGTTTATCGAGTGGCGAGATATAAATGTCATTCAATATGGAGTCTCTAAAATCTGTCCGCAGATAAATGCTTTCTGTTACTGGAATGGAAAATTCGGGAGAAGGTTTGGATTGGTAATAATTTTCATTTAGAACGGGAGGCTTTTTTGAAATAAGTGTTCTTTCGAAAAAGGGAATCCAGTTTTGTAATCCAGCACGATGGGCCATTATATCGGCTATCGTCATATCTTTTTTGTTGGTTTCCAATAAAGCAGGTAAATAAAGGCTCAAAGGTTTTTCAATATCAATAAGCCCTTGTTCCTGCATTCTCATGATTGCCAAGGTAGTAGCTGCCACTTTAGTAATGGAGGCAATATCGTAAATATCATCAATTTCTACTGGTTTATTACTGGTATAATCTTGATTTCCAAAGGCTTCTTCATAAATAATGTCACCATTTTTGGCTACTAACACTACGCCGCCAGGGGTGGCACCTACTTCAATGGCTTGTTGGATGATGTTTTTTAAATGCCCGAGGGTATCTACATTCATTCTATGGATTTCCGGAGAAGAATACCCCATTCGCATGCCTCCCTTTGTAATGATTCCGTCTCCAAATTGCATGTTTTTGGTAACAGATACAGGAAGTTTACCTTTTAATGCAAATACACCAAAAAGGGCTTGGGCGGTAAGATCTTGGGTTAAACTATCTCCTTCGTAAGCCGTAATAAGAACAGGTATATTTTCGAAATGAATAAGACTGTAAGGGGAACCAAAAACAACAAGAATTATCTTGGTTTTTTCATTGAGGCGTTTTAAGAATGATAATTCCGACGAGGTAAAACCAAAATTTTTAGCTGAGAAAGCATTCATGTCGTGCAATCCAACAATAACACATTCCTTGGTGGATAATTTTGCCAGCAAGGAATTTTGTTGTTCCGTGGATATTTCTTTTCCAACCTGAAAAGTCTCTATTTTTCCATAAGAAATTAATCTTTTTTGGAAAGAGGTTATATTTTCTGCACCTATGCTAAGACTAGCCAAAGACAGGGTATCGATTCTTTTTATGGGAAGAAAATTCTTCTCATTCTTCACTAAGGTGATGGCCTCTTTTATGAGTTGTGTGCGGTTCGTTAAAGCAGAAGGTTTATGGAGGTCTTTATAAACGCCCTCTAAAGAGAGCGGTTTAAAGGTGTGCAAACCCACTTTATATTTAGCAGATAAGACTCTTTTGACACTGGCATCTATTTGAGCCGTATCAATGGTACCCTCGGCGAGGTATTTTTCTATGAGGGTAATAGCAGCCTGAACATCTTCCGGAAGTAATAAAATGTCATTTCCAGCAAGAATTGCTTCTGCCTCTGCCTGACCTTTTTCAAAATATTTAGTAACACCTTTCATTTCCATGGCATCCGTGAATATTAAGCCGTCGAAGTTCATTTCGCCTCTGGCAATGCCTGTAATAATAGCATGAGAAAGGGTAGAAGGTCTATTGGGGCGATTATCCAAAGCAGGAATATTTAAATGGGCAACCATAAAACTCGCAATTCCTTGTTTGGCAAGCTCTTTGAATGGATATAATTCTATGCTATCTAATCTTGACCTATTGTGTGGAATGATGGGTAAATCATAATGTGAATCGACATTGGTGTCGCCATGACCGGGGAAATGTTTTGCACAGGCGAGGATACCTTCATCTTGCATACCTTTCATATAGGCTATACATTTTTGGGTAACATTTTCTCGGTCCTCTCCAAAAGATCGCGTATTGATGACTGGATTAGCTGCATTATTGTTTACATCTGCCACAGGGGCAAAATTGACATGTACACCGACTCTTTTCATCTGTATGCCAATTTCTCTTCCCATTTTGTAGATCAAATCATTATTTTGAATGGCTCCCAACATCAATTGTCTTGGAAAGGACATGGTTTCCTTTAATCTCATGCCTAGGCTCCACTCGCCGTCAATACCAACCAATAAGGGTATTTTTGAAATGCTTTGATATTGGTTAACCAATGAAATTTGTTTCGTTGGTGTACCTTGAAAAAAACAAAGCCCACCCACTTCATATTTTTTGATAAGATCCTCCACTTGCGCAATATGGTCTGCTCCTTTGTCGGAATGAGCGCGAATCATAATAAGTTGAGCTATCTTTTGTTTGACCGTTAATTTTTGAAAAATGGAATCTACCCACTGTTTCTCCGCTGCATTTTTAGCACTTTCAGGCAGTTGAGCAACCACCTTTGGGCAACCAAAACAAAGGATTAAAAGAAAAAACAATAATGAAGCTTTTGATAAATGCAGCATTTTAAAATAATTTTATCAATGAATTAATTTCTGTTAGACATTCTTTCCAAAACGGTGGAATCAATACTTACTGCCTTTTGATAAAACAATGCACCGTTTTTAGGATCTCCCGCCTGATAGTATGCAGTGCCCAAATTGAACCAGGCATCGGATAAATCAGGCTTTAACTGTGCGGCACGCTGAAAATAGGAGATAGCCTCCAACTTGCTTCCACTAAATCCAAAGGCAATGCCAGCCAACCGGTGTGCCTCATAATCTTCAGGTAGCAGCGCGACAGCTTCTTTTAAATAAGTGGTAGCTTTTCGTAAGTCACCCAACTTTTCACCAGCTATTCTACCTCCGTCTCTATAGGCAAGTCCCATGTTTTTACTAGCGTCTGCATATTCAGGGTCAATCATTAAGGCTTGTTTAAAAGCCTGAATTGCCTGGTCGAAATTATTTAGATAATAAAACGCATTTCCCAAAAGTAACCAGGCATTTTTATACGTTGGATGAATAGTTACCGCTTTTTGAAGATGACCCACCGCCTCCGTTCTATATCTGATGGCAGTGAGTGAATCAACTTTCAATGCCTGTGCCAGTAATTCTCCCCCTGCAGCATTTCTCACTTTGGCCGATTCGGTAGCATTTTTTACATCTGTGGTGAATAAGGTGAAATTATCTTTCCACACTGGATTTCTCATCCAGGTCAAACTGGCATAAAGAACGATTATGGAGATGATAAGCGTATTTTTTAAAGACTGATTTTTTACTTTTGAAAATAAATAACCTGCCATTAATGTATAGCCTAAAGAAGGTGCAAACAGAAGTCGTTCCGCCATATTGGTTCCTATGGGGAAAAGGATATTACTGACAAGAGAGAGATTTATCAGGTAGATACTTATGCCAAAAGCTGGTATACTTTTAGATTTTAGTCCTTTTAGGGCATAAAAAATCATGACCAGATATAGAACGACAGAAATAATAGCCCCAAAATGATCGAAGGTAATAATTGGAATGTGCCGCGGATAATAATCGTGTGTCAGGTTAAATGGGAAGAATAAAAGCCAGACGTACAGGCCTAAAGTGTATGCGATGGTGGCTGCTTTTTCTGCAAAATTAAAAGGAATATAAACACCATTTTGCCATTTTAAATAAGGATTATTCATCAATTCGAAGGATCCTTCTCCAAAATCAGACCCTAAAACGGCATTTCGTATCACTAAAAAGAGCATGGTAGCCATTAAATAGGGCAATGTATGCAGCGAAATATTTTTTATAGTAACTGATTTTCCACCAAAATAATAGATGCTAAGGGGTACGATGGCCAGGAAGGTAATGGCACTTTCTTTAGATAATAATCCAAGAAACAGACATAAGGCTCCAGGTAAATGCCAAATTGATTTGTTAGATTTGAACGCCATAAAGGCAAAATATAGGGACATCAAACTTCCCAAGAACGCCAAAATCTCGTCTCTACCCTTGATATTTGCCACAACCTCCGTATGAATAGGGTGTGCAGCAAAAATAAAGGCTGTGAAAAGGGATATGATTGCACCTTCGGGTACCTGTTGAAGTAATTCATTTAACACAAAGAAAACAAGATAACCACAAAGTGCAAATAGTAAGGCATTGACAATATGACTGACAAAGGGAGAAGTACCAAAAACCGATATTTCTAAGGCAAAAGTGGCCAGCGATAAAGGTCGGTAACGTCCCCCAGCCACCAGTTTAGATTTTCCCTCCTCGTTGAAAAATCCCTGAAAAGTATCGTAAGAGAATATTCCGTTTAATCCACTAAGTCCCTTTTGAGTAAATGTATTATCAGTAATAACAATGGCATCATCTAAAGCGTAGTCATGCGTTAAGGTATTGGCATAAATAAGGAAGCCAAACAGGAATAATAGTTTTGGTAAAATAGGAGAATAGGTGGTCTTTCTATTTGGGCTCATGGTGTGAATCAAATGTTAAAAATTGAAAATATCATTTATCTCGAAGATGTGCAAATTTTTAGTTAATACTTATAAAAAAAAAGGTGAAATGATTAAATATTGAGGAATATGCCTTAAAATGTGTTAAGTTTTAACTTATTTAGGTTTTTGTTTTTATTTCTATAACCATTTCGTCATTTTTAAACTAAGCAACTATATGATTATCAAAGACTTGATTTTTAGTAGGTGGATATATCCCCTGCTTAAAAAGGAAAAAGTCACTGGTTTTTTTGCGTTTATGTTAATGGGCAGTTGCCTGTTCGCGCAGTCAGGAATTCCTGAATTAATGCCAGTTACTCAAACTTATGTCCTTCAAAATGTACAGATTGTTGTTCGGCCCGGACAAATAATTTCAGGTGGAACGGTCATCATTCAGGATGGGCTAATTCAGGCAGCGGGTAAAGACATTGCTATTCCAGCGCATGCCAGGAAAATAAAAGCTGATTCCATGTTTGTTTATGCCGGATTTATTGAAGGTTTATCTCAATCAGGTATTCCCCGACCAGAATCGGCGGCAGGTGCTACTGGCGCCAGAACTCCAGGCGGACAGGGTCAACAACGTCCCCGCGTATCTGATCCGTGGAATCCTACGTATGAAGAATCGGGAATCACTCCTTATGTGAGAGTTCGCGATGTGTTTAAGTCAGATGATAAATCGATTGAGGAAATGCGTAAATTAGGATTTACTGCAGCTCAGGTTTATCCTATCGGAAGAATGCTGCCAGGTCAAGCTTCTCTTGTTTCTTTGGGAACTGGAAAAAATGCTGATGAACTTTTGTTGAAAGAAAATACAGGCTTAATTGCTAGTTTTTCACCAGCATCAGGTGCATTTCCAAGTACCATTATTGGGGTGATGTCCAGACTTAGAGAATTGTACAAAAATGCAGCGAGATTGCAGGAATACCAAAAAAACTACAATGCAAATCCAATGAGCGTGAATCGTCCGGTGGCTGATAAATGTCTGGAGGCTTTCTTTCCTGTATTAGACGGAAAAGTTCCCCTCATTTTTCAATCGCCTGATATGAAATCTGTTTACAGAGTACAGGCACTTAAAAATGAACTGAAATTTCCCGTTCATTATGCAGATGTTAAAGAAGGATATTATGTAGGAGATTTATTGAAAGCAGAGGGAAAACCAATTATAATTTCCTTGGATTTGCCGAAGGCTGCGGAAGAAAAAAAACCAGCAGCTGATTCTTCAAAAAATGCGGCGCCAAAGGATGTTGAAATGGAAGCCCTAAAAGCCAGAACAGCAGAAGAATTAAAACGTTTGGAAGGTCAGGCCGCAAAATTGGCTGCCCTGGGTTTACCTTTCTCATTTTCTACCGTTGGAGTGAAGGCTACAGATATCAAGGAGACCATTCGCAGAATGATTAAAGCAGGTTTAACCGAAGATCAGGCTTTAGCCGCTTTGACTACAACACCAGCCGCTCATTTAGGTGTTTCAAACCGATTTGGTACCGTTGAAAAGGGTAGAACAGCCAACCTGGTTGTTTCTGATAAATCGTATTTTGATGAAAAATCATCTGTACGTTATGTATTTATAGATGGTAAAATGTTTGAATATGAAGGAAAACCTGCTCCTAAAGCTGGAGGCAATGCCAATGCTGCTGGTAAAGGTGCAGAGGCTCCTAAAGTAGCTGGAAAATGGTCCTATACCATTAAAGCACCTGGTATGAATTCTGAAGGTTTGTTGACCTTTAAAGGAAGTGGCAGTGATTTGACTGGCGAATGGACTTCTTCCCAAGTGCCTGGAACTAATCCTATATCTAATGTGTCGGTCGATGGTAATAAACTATCTTTCACTTCCAACATTAATATGGGATCTCGTCAGGTTAGCCTAGATTTTAACCTTATTATAGACGGTAATTCCCTTTCTGGTACGGTAGGCGTGGGTACTTTTGGTACTTTTGACGTTTCAGGTACTAAAATTGATGGCCAGTAATTTAACCCATAAAACGCAATCAAATGTTTAAAATACTTAATATATTAAATTTGCTTTTCTTGGTTAGCTTTGCCCAGGCACAGGTTACCAAGGGAAGTTTACTTATTAAAAATGGCACTATTCTTACCGTCACTAAAGGGAACATGGAAAATGCAGACCTTTTAGTGGAAAATGGTAAAATAACCAAAATGGGAAAAGGGTTAGTTGCTCCGGCAGGTGCCCAAACGATTGATGCCACAGGAAAATTCATTATGCCTGGTATTATTGATGCGCATTCACATATTGGTATCGATGTGGTCAATGAAGGGTCAAGACCAAGTACAGCTGACGTTTGGGTTGGCGATGCCTTGGATCCATTAGATATTTCTGTTTACAGAGCGCTTGCAGGTGGTGTTACCGCTTCCCATGCCATGCACGGTTCTGCCAATGCCATTGGGGGGGAGTGTGAAACCATCAAACACAGATATGGTACCTTAAATCCAGAAGAAATGAGGATGGAAGGTGCTCCAAGAACCATTAAATTTGCGTTAGGCGAAAACCCAATGCGTGTACATGGTGAAGGCAATCGTATTGTTCCCGCTACACGTATGGGCGTAGAACAAGTTTTTCGCAAAGGATTTGAAGATGCAAAAGCCTATATAGCCAGCTGGGAAACCTATGAAAAGGAGAAAGTTAAAAATCCAGCAGCAGTGAAACCTGTCTATAATAAAAGACACGAAACAATGGCGGAAATCCTTAAAGGGAACATCATTATCCATTGCCATTCTTATCGTTCTGATGAAATTTTGATGCTTTTGAATGTTTGTAAAGACTATCAGATTAAAAGATTAGTTTTCCAACATACCAATGAAGGATTTAAAGTAGCGCCTGAACTTGCCGCCTATGGTGCTATGGCTTCTGTATTTGCCGATTGGTGGGCTTATAAGTTTGAGGTTTATTATTCTACTGCTTATAATGCCGCTATTTTAACGAAAAATGGGGTGGTTACTTCTATCAATTCTGATAGCGAGGAATACATCAGACACCTGTATCACGAGGCAGCAAAAACACAGCGCTATGGTAGTTTGTCAGACGAGGAAGCTTTGGCTTTAATTACCATCAATCCTGCCAAACAACTTGGTATTGACCAAAGAGTAGGGTCATTAGAGGTAGGCAAAGATGCAGATATTGCCATTTTTGATGGACATCCCTTGTCAATTTATGCCGTTCCTCAATACACCATTGTGGATGGGGTGGTTCGGTTCAACAGGGCAAAAGATGCTGCAGACCAACGTCTTCAGGCAAGTGCAACGCGCGCGGAAACTGGATTTTTTCTGCATAAAGAGCAGCACAATCACGATCGTTGTTTAGAAGGAGCTTTTGAAAATACCGCTTCATTCTTTGGTCTTGAGCGTGAGTAAATCCTATTTATCATTAGCAATTAACTTATTCACATGAAAATAAATGTAGTTTTTACCCTGATTTTTACTTTGGTTTTAACCCATTCTTTTGGCCAGGTAAAAAAATCGACAAAGGGTACTTTCGCTTTAACCAATGCTACCATAGAGACCGTAACTAAAGGAACTGTCTCGGGTACTTTAATCATAAGTGAGGGCAAAATAACAGCACTTGGTTCCAATGTCACCATTCCTTCCGGCGCAAATGTCATTGACTGTAAGGGAATGTTCATTTATCCGGGCATGATTGACGGAGGTACTCAATTAGGTATAGTTGAGGTTTCGTCTATTTCTCTGACAGATGACTCTGACGAATTGGGTGAATTAACGCCTCACATGGAAGCTATTACCGCTTTTAATACCAGTGCCACAGCCGTTTCTGTAACGAGAGTAGATGGTATTACCACCACGTTGGTAGTTCCACAGGGTGGCCTTTTCCCAGGGACAGCCTCGCTGGTTAATTTGGTTGGCTATACACCTGACCAAATTTATGCTGGTTTTAAAGGCGTTGTATTAAATTTCCCTGGTGCAGGTCGTCGCGGCTTTTGGGACAGAAGAACAGACGAAGAATTGAAAAAGGAGGAGGAAAAGGCGCTTAAACAGCTAAATGATGTTTGGACAGAAGCGTTATACTATGTTCAAGTGACTGATGCTGCAGCTAAAGATCCTTCTATTAAAGTGGCTTCTAATCCGGAAATGGCTCGTATCGCAGAGGTTATCAGAGGGAAAATGACTCTGCTTATTGAAACAAATAAAGCATCTGATATTGAGGCGGCTATCAAGTGGGCTCAAGACAAAAAGGTGGCTAAAGTGGTCCTTACCGGTGTTGCTGAAGGTTGGAGAGTCGCTGATAAAATCGCAAAATCAGGTTTTCCTGTTATAACAGGTCCTATCATTGCGTTGCCTACCAGAGAATCTGATAATTATGACAAGGCTTATGCTAATCCTGGCATCATGTCAAAAGCTGGGGTTAAAGTAGCCATTCGTACCAATGACCAGGAAAATGTCAGAAATTTACCCTTCCATGCCGGCTTTGCCGCCGCTTATGGGATGAGTAAAGAAGATGCATTGAAATCTGTAACCATCGTTCCCGCTGAAATTTTTGGAGTGGCTGACAAATTAGGTTCTCTGGAAGTTGGAAAACTAGCCAGTATCATGGTTACTACAGGGGATCCGCTTGAGCCAAAAACACAAATTAAATATCTTTTTATAGACGGATGGATCGTTCCTCTTGATAGCAGACACATTCAGCTGTATGAAGAATTTTTGAATCGTTCTCCAGGTCTTAAAAAATAACAATGTCCTTACCCAAGGAATACAATAATGACTTGTTTTTTTTCACCCGCGTTCCGTTTTTAAAAGAAATTGGAACGTGGGTGATTTTTGTTTTAAGCCTGACTTCTTGTAGTCTGTTTAAGCCCGTTATTAACTCTCCCTCTACCTTAAATGATGAGGTTTTTTTTAATGAAAAGGAGGTAGAAGAGGTTCCTTCCGCAAAAGGAAACGATAGGATAAATATTATTCCCTACTGGAAAAAGAAAGACGAAGATTTACCCGCTAAAAATAAGGCCTCAGCTAATTTGTCGCTAAGATATAATGTCATTTCAGAGGCAGAAAAATATGTTGGTGTACCTTATACCTGGGCAGGTAAAGCGCCGGAAACTGGTTTTGATTGTTCCGGTTTCACTTCTTATGTATTGCGTAAGTTTAATTATAATATTTCCCCGTCCTCGAAAGATCAGGCGAAACTGGGCGTGCCCAAATCATTAAATGATTGTAATCCGGGTGATTTAATCATTTTCAGAAATGACAAAAATGAAGTTTTTCACGTATCATTTATAGCAGACATTCAGCCTCAGGTCATTGAGGTTATCCATAGTGTAAATGGGGGTGTTAAAAAGGAAAATTTATTTAACAACACATGGTGGATGAATAAAAAAATGGAGATTCGGTCTATTTTACCCCAACCTGAATAGCTTAGCTCAACTCACCCATTCGAAGTGCCTTATATCGGCCTTTTCCAAATTTTGTTCCATTAAATATTTTGTGTGGCTTTTGTAGCTCTTTTTCTTCCTCGGGTAACGCATTAAATACTGTACATTCCTGAGAACAACAAGCCTGAAGTTTAGCCGCACAGGCATCGCACTGGATAAAAAGAACGTGGCATGCTGCATTGGCACAGTTTTTATGAATATCGCAAGGTGCTCCACATTGATGGCATTTTGAAATAATATCATCTGAAATCCGTTCACCTAATCGTTCATCGAAAACAAAATTTTTGCCTATAAATTTATTAGGTAAATTGAGTTCTTCACATTGCCTGGTATATTCTATAATGCCGCCATCAATCATATATACTTGTTCAAATCCCTTATGGAGATAATAGGCACTTGCTTTTTCGCATCGAATACCACCAGTACAATACATCACGATAGGTTCTGATTTTTTATTGGCTAACATATCCTCAACAATAGGTAGTGCTTCTCTAAAGGTCTCAACGTCAGGACAAATGGCATTTTCATAATGACCCACTTCGCTTTCATAGTGGTTACGCATATCGACCACAATGGTATCAGGCTTATCGAGTAAGGCATTAACTTCGGGGGCAGAAAGATGTTTTCCTCTTTTAGTGACATCAAAAGTGGAATCATCTAAGCCATCAGCCACGATCTTATTTCTTAATTTAATGTTTAATTTAAAGAAAGATTTTCCATTATCATCTACCGCAATATTCAAACGACAACCGTTTAACCAGGGAATGCTATACAAGTAATTTTTAAAATCATCAAAAGTGTCAGAAAGGACTGAAATCTGGCCATTAATCCCTTCTGAGGCTATATAAATGCGACCGAACACACCTAATCGATCTAATCCCGCATATAATTCATCTCTGAAAGCAGCGGGATCACTCAGTTTGTGGTATCTATAAAAAGAGAGCGTAGTTCTTGGTTCAACACTTTCTTCCAGCTTCTTTTTTAATTCAGCCCTATTAACGCGATTATACAGTCTTTTCATAACGTTTAAAGATAAATGGGCTGCAATTTACCTATTTTGATTAATCCAAAGAATGCCTTTTGTCATCTTTTCTTTATTTGAAAAGGTGTAGATGTACATTCCATTTGGCAAAGAAGGTAAATTTATTGACGAAATAGATTGATCCACTTGATTATTCATAAGCTCACGACCATAAATATCAAATAGCGTCAGGGTAAAAATTTCATTTCCAAATTCAGTTGAAATATAAAGTTGTTGATGACCTGCCAAAGGATAAATTTGAATCGCTGGGTCAACTGATTCATTAATGGAGGTAACAGAAAGTGCTTTTTTTACCGCGGCTAGGGCATCGACTCTGCCATAACCATAGACTGGGTTAGGATAACTGCCCCCGCTGATATTGGAACAAACCTGGGAACTGTAAAGTGGAAGGGAGGTTTCACGAATGATTTGTTCCACCTTGTCAACCTGACCTATCAAGGATGGGTTAGCCGAAAAAAGGAGTGCTGCCAGTCCAGCAACATGTGGCCCCGCCATACTTGTACCACTTTGCACACCATATTTTTTTCCAGGTAAAGCCGATTTTACACTTACTCCCGGAGCGGACACATCGGGTTTAATCACTTTTTTACCTTGAATGAGTGCAGGGCCCCGCGAAGAAAAAGAGGCTATGCTATCGTTAGATCGGGTGGCACCTATGGAAAATGCACCGCTCACGGTGACAGGTATTTCATTCATGGTTTCGCAGCTACCTCCATCATTTCCTGCTGAGACCACTACCATAATGCCCGCTTTTCGCAATAAAGAAACAGCCTTTTCGAAAAGTTCAATATGATTATTTAAACAACCTTCCATGGTCGGACATGACCATGAATTATTTATCACATGGGGGGATAATAAAGGATTAGGATTTTTTCCAGCTAAATCTCTTGGGGCTAAAAACCAATCAAAACAAGCGAGATAGGAAAATGGATTTCCGTATCCACGTTCCATGTTGCGTGCACCTATCCAGGTTGCACCAGGAGCAACACCTATGGAAGTACCTGAAAGGTTCTTTCCCACCATCGTTCCCATGGTGTGGGTTCCGTGAACATCATCATCGCAAGGTATTTTGATAGAATAACCACAAGGATTTAGCGTGTCTTTGTTTAAGGGAGATGCCTTGTCAATGGCATCGAACCAATGATAATCATGTTTAACGGTTTCTTTTGAACTCCCCCGATAGGCACTTACAAGATCAGGATGTGTCCAATCATAACCCGTGTCTTGCCCGGCGATGACGATTCCCTTTCCTGTTATCCCCATGGCCCAAACAGCGGGAGCCTTTATTTTTTCAATACCCCATTCTGATGCGCTTCTCAAAGATTGATTTTCAGTAGAACGGTGGATTGGGGTTACAAAAATTTCAGGATTATCATAAATAAAGGCAACTTCCTTTCTATTTATAACTTCATAGACTTGTGATTTATCCAATGAAACTAAAAGGGCATTAACGAGCACATTTGATTTGTAGGAAATGCCTTTGTCAATTAACCATTTTTGGACGGCATATTGGGAAATACGGGCATTTTCCTGCAGCGCTTTAAAAATAAAAGAGCCCTTCTGGTTTTTTTCCCAATTTGACCTATAGGAGGAAAGGTCCATCTTTTGGTCGTGAAACTGAATAATTACTTCTTTTTTTTCTTTTTTCAACCATTCTTTTTTCAATCCTTCACTCAATTTGTATGAGCTATTTGAAGGTTGAGAAAATAGAAAAGAGCAATAAATAAGGAATATTAAAAGTAAAATAACCTTGCTTTTTGACATAAAACTAATTTTGAAGCAATTTGCATTCTTTTATTTTATTTTTTATGATTATTTAACATAAATAAATTGCAGTTCCGAATAAAATAATACATATTTGTAGTAAGAGCTTTAAAAAAATCTATTAAAGACTGATTTTCAGTCACAGAGAGGCAAACACACACATTATGAACCCATCCATTACGGTTTACAATGCTTTCACAGGTATGTCCATATCTGAGAGGCAACAACTCCTTCTTTTTATGAAGGCACACGTCGGTGAAAACGGCGAAACCCCCTACGACTTGGCGTTAGATTACGCCTTGAAATTAATTCCTTCTTTCGGCGGATTTGTATTAGTTGCTTATCAGGACATTTTCCCCATTGGATGTCTGATAGTTAATAAAACAGGTATGGAAGGTTTTGGTCCAGGGCACATCATTTCTATTGCCTATCAGCACCCACAGTTCATGTCCTATCCTGAAATTATGGATTTGCTAATTGCCAGAGCTATGGAATTTACAGGTGGTGACATTAGTTATTATCTTAGACCTAATGGTTTACAGGCTGAATTTATTCATCAATTCAAAGAAGCGATAAATCAGCTGCATTTTAAAAAATTGAAGACCGTCGTGGCTGCCATAGCTTGAGAAAAACAATGGTTTTGGTCATCCTTCATTTTATCTGATTAATTTAAAAAAATATACGACATTTGCAGAAAAAAAATTGACTAAAAAGCCTTCTTCAAACCAGTTAGATGCACAACTGCTAAAACGTGTTTTAGCAGAGGCAGCGCCATATAAATCACTGTTGTTAAGTACTACTTTAATGGCAATTATGCTGGCACCACTGGCAACAATACGTCCTTGGCTGGTTCAAAAAATGGTTGATGAGCATATTGTTTATTCCGATGTTGAGGGTTTATTAAAACTGTCCATCATTTTTATTATAGTCTTATTTTTACATGCTTTTTTGACTTATCTGTTCACCTATTTGAGTGGGGTTCTCGGACAAGCGGTAGTTAGAGATTTACGCATAAAGATTTTCAATCATATAAATAGATTCAATCTTTCCTATTTCGACAAAACCCCTATAGGAACTTCCACTACCCGCACCATTAACGATGTCGAAACTATAAATACCGTTTTTTCCCAAGGGGTCATCACTATCATTGCTGATATCTTAACACTGATTGTCGTTTTAGCTATAATGTTTATAACCAGTTGGGAATTAACCTTAATAGCGCTGACAACTTCTCCATTTTTAGTCATTGCCAGTTACATATTTAAAGAGAAAGTAAAAACATCCTTTCAATCGGTCAGAACGGAAATTTCAAGAATGAATGCTTTTTTGCAAGAGCAAATTTCTGGCATGCGGTTAGTACAAATTTTCCATATTGAAAAATCTTCAATGCGTCGGTTTAAAACGATAAACAGGGAATACACTAAGGCAAATTTGGACTCGGTATTATATTACGCTGTTTTTTATCCGGTCGTAGAAATTATTTCCGCTGCATCGCTGGGATTAATGGTATGGTGGGGAGCAAAAGGAGTCATTGGGGAAAGTGTGTCTATGGGTGCATTAATCGCATTTCCCATTTATTTAAATATGTTATTTAACCCCATAAGGATATTAGCTGACAAATTTAATACCCTTCAAATGGGGTTAGTGGCATCTGAGAGGGTCTTTGCTTTGTTGGACAATCATGCAGAACAAGAGATAACGGGATATCTAAAACCTGAAAAACTTAGAGGGGAGGTTATTTTCAATAAGGTTAATTTTGCCTATCAGGGAGAAGACTGGGTGTTGAAAAATGTTGATTTTCATATTAAGCCGGGAGAAACATTGGCGATTGTAGGGGCAACGGGTTCGGGAAAAACGAGTATAATAAGCCTAATAAATAGGTTTTACACGCATCAGTCAGGGCTCATTTCTATAGACGGAACAGATATAAAGGATTTTGATTTACATGCGCTTCGTCATAAAATGGCATTGGTTCTTCAAGATGTTTTTTTATTTTCAGGCTCAGTATTTGATAATATAACCCTGCGAGATGAGTCGATAAGTAGAGAAAAAGTGCTGTCTGCAGCTAAAATGATAGGTGCACATGAATTTATTGAAAAACTTCCAGGGGGTTACGATTATCAGGTGATGGAGAGAGGGGCAACGCTTTCAATGGGTCAAAGACAGCTCATTTCATTTGTTAGGGCGCTTGTTTTTGAACCAGATATTTTAATTTTAGATGAAGCTACTTCATCTATAGATCCAGCCTCAGAATCGGTCATACAGAAAGCCATTGAAACATTAATTGCTCAAAGAACCTCTATCATTATTGCTCATAGATTATCAACCATCATGCATGCACATAAAATTTTGGTTATGCAAAGAGGGGAGGTGATGGAATCGGGTTCACCAGAAGATTTACTGAAAAACGAAGAGGGGCTTTTCAGAAAGTTACACGATATGCAATTTATTCAAATTGAGTCTATGGCAACATCTACTTAATTTCATAAAATGATTCTTATATCGATAAAATGAGCCTGTTTATATTTTTTTAATTATTCAAGGCCATTTCTTTTTTAAATTACCATTCAAAATATAATTTTCATGACGCAGATAATATTAGACCTTCAGGAGGTTGTTAAGGATTATGATAAAAAAAGGGCTGTTGATAAAGTAAGTTTTCAACTGCCTAAAGGAGCTATTTTTGGATTGTTAGGTCCCAATGGTGCAGGTAAAACATCCCTCATTAGAATCATTACTTCTATTACCAGAGCTGATGCCGGGGTTGTACTTTTTAATGGTGAGCCTCTCCAGGAAAAACACAGTGAAAGGATGGGTTATATGCCTGAGGAAAGAGGATTGTACAAAAAAATGAAAATTGGAGATCATCTGCTCTATCTCGCTCAGCTCAAAGGTCTTTCTTATAAGGAGGCAAAATCTGAGCTAACTTATTGGATGGAGAAATTTGAAATCATGGATTGGTGGCCCAAAAAAATTGAAGAACTGTCCAAAGGCATGCAGCAAAAAATTCAATTTATTGTAACCATTCTGCATAAACCAGACTTGATTATTCTGGACGAGCCTTTTTCCGGTCTCGATCCTATTAACGCAAATCTTATCAAAGATGAAATTTTAAATCTTAATAAAAATGGGGCTACCCTCATTTTTTCTACTCATAGAATGGAACAGGTTGAGGAGATTTGCGAAGAAATTGTGCTGATAAATAATGGAGCAAACGTTCTTCAAGGTAAGGTAAAGGATATTAAAAATAGTTATAAGGAAAATCTTTTTAATGTTGACTTTAGCACGCCAACGCAGGTTGTTTTACCAGAAGAGTATGCTTTAAAGCAAATAAATGATTTTAAGATTCAAGTTAAATTGGGGGAAAACCAATCAAGCAATGCCCTTTTACAACATTTATTGAATCAAAATTTAAATATTTCAGGATTCAATGAAATATTACCATCTCTAAATGAAATATTTATTCGTCGGGTGGGGCAATCAAATAGTTTTTAAAAAAGATGCAACTCAACGTAATCATTATTTCTTTTTTTCGATCCTTTTGGGTATTTGGCTTATTTACAGGGCTTACCTTACCTGTTTTGGGTGTTTCTCAAACGGTGCCTGGCAGGCATATAAAAGAGGTACTTCCTTGTAATGGATGTGAGGTGAGTACCTTGTATCCAATCATTCAATGGCCGGTAAAAAAGGGTAAGAATATTAACTATGATGTTGAATTAGATCGGGATACCTTATCTGTTACCCCTTCCATGCTTAGCAAAACCGCTCTTCCATACAGCATTCTCATACCTTATATTCCATTGAATAAAGGCGTATATTATTGGCGATATAAAGTGAATGGATTACCGTGGTCACCTTATTTTTCCTTTTCTATTAAGGAAGATTATCATAAAAATATTCCACCTGACCCTGCTCTTTTCCTATCAAAAATTCCTGCAGGTCACCCAAGATTATTGATAAGCAATAATAATCAATTAGGCGCTATTGATCCTAAAAATGAAGATAGAATAGCCATTATTTCTGAGGCAGATGAGCTTTTATCACTTCCTCTTCCCGATGATTCTATCGATACATCCAGGTTTGCTAACCTAAATGATAATCAAAAAGGGAGAATCGAAAAGGACGCCGCCTATCAAATTGGTTATCAGGCTTATCAAAGAATTTATTTGTTTTGCCAGGCTTATCTTTTAACGGGAGATGAAAAGTATTTTCATAAGGCGAAGAAAATGGGCATTTTGGTCACTCAGTGGGATCGAAACGGGTATTCTGGTATGGTTGATTTTTCGGATGCTAAATGTATGCTGGGGATGGCTTTGGTTTTTGATACTTTTTATGATAAACTGAGTGACGAAGAGAAAAAATGGCTTTTGGATGCCATACAGATTCGAGCTAAATATTTTTATCAATTATATAAAAATGACGTTGAAGTAAAAATTTTAAGTGGACATTTCTGGCAGCATATATTACATTACCTTTTTCAGACTAATATCATCTTGTTTAATCATGTGGATGAAACAAATGAATGGTTAACGTATTATTACGACATATTTTTTGCAAAATCACCCATTCTTTCCGGTGAATCTGGAGGATGGACAGAAGGACTTTCTTATTTTACCATGAATATGGAAACCCTGATTGATATTCCTTTTTTTGTGAAATCCTATACAGGCTATGATTTCTTTCAGGTTCACCCCTTTTATAAAAACATGGCTTCCTGGTTAGTTTACCACGTTCCTCCTGGTGCCGTTGGAGATGGTTTTGCAGATAATTCAACTCATTTATATAGTCCTGGTGGAAAATATCAGGTATTTGCGATAGAGATGGCAAAATTAACTCAGCTACCCCTTTATAAATGGTATGCAGAAA
>Ga0208787_1000145_pt1 | contig 34789 bp, 34 predicted proteins | sample Wag4_2014_7_11_FD_187362 | JGI IMG/M metagenome (GOLD analysis project Ga0208787, IMG submission 187362) | Fresh water microbial communities from Ohio, USA - Utica-2 Time Series HT 2014_7_11 (SPAdes) (version 2) | ecosystem: Environmental > Aquatic > Freshwater > Water tank | place: USA: Ohio...
AGTTCTGCGCAACTCTTGAGCGTGTATGTATTGAAACCGTTGAGCAAGGAAAGATGACAAAGGATTTGTCACTTCTGATCTCAAAGGATGCGCCATACCAAACAACACAAGAGTTCTTGAACTCAATTGACGCCAATCTAAAGTTAGCAATGGCTTGAAGAAGGCAATGGCATAACACTTTAAAAGTATTAAAAAACCCGCGGAAGCCAATGGCTCCCGCGGGTTTTTTACTTAATCCGTATTAGATGCGCTCACCTGTTGTTGAGTTAAATAGGTGAACCGCGCCCTTAACAGCCTCAACGGTGATTGTGTCACCAGGCTTTGGAGGGTTCTTTGGATCCCAGCGAACAATTACTTGCGCGCCTTCATCTGTTGCGTTTGCAAACTTAACATTGCTGTCAGCTGGCTTTCCATAAACGAAAGCATCTGAACCAAGCTCTTCAACAACTTCAACAAGAACATGGAAGCCCTTAGATGAAGGTGTGAAGCCTTCTGGACGAACACCAACAGTTACAGATGAACCAGCAGCTGCAGGAACATCGATAGCTAGATCGCCAAGCTTTGCTTTGCCACCTTCAACAGGGGCAATAAGTAGGTTCATCGCAGGTGATCCGATGAAGCCTGCAACGAAGGCATTTGCTGGGTTGTCATAAAGGTTACGAGGTGTATCAACCTGCTGTAGCAAGCCATCCTTAAGAACTGCAACGCGATCGCCCATAGTCATAGCTTCAACCTGGTCGTGCGTTACATAAACAGTTGTGATTCCTAGACGACGCTGCAATGCAGCGATCTGTGTACGAGTTGCTACACGCAACTTCGCATCAAGGTTAGATAGTGGCTCATCCATAAGGAAAACCTGAGGTTCGCGAACAATTGCGCGACCCATTGCAACGCGCTGACGTTGTCCACCTGAAAGAGCCTTTGGCTTTCGCTCTAGGTACGGCTCAAGGTCAAGCAACTTTGCAGCTTCTAGAACACGACGATCGCGCTCTTCTTTTGGAGTTCCTGCGATCTTGAGTGCAAATCCCATGTTCTCTGCAACTGTCATGTGTGGATACAGTGCGTAAGACTGGAACACCATCGCAATATCGCGATCCTTTGGCGCAACATTTGTAACGTCACGATCGCCAATTAAAATTCTGCCGCCATCGATCTCTTCAAGTCCTGCCAACATACGAAGTGATGTTGACTTACCGCAACCTGATGGACCAACAAGAACTAAAAACTCTCCATCATTAACGGTGAGATTTAACTTGTCGACTGCAGGTGCTGTTGTTCCTGGATAGATACGTGATGCGCCATCAAAAACTACTGATGCCATGAGATTGCTCTCCTTCTCCGGGCAGGTACGTGCCCGACGGTCCGTGGATGAAGGTGATGGCCGGTTGGCCAACGGTGGAAGATTACGCGTAAACCCTGCGTAAGGGAAGATCTGGCTTCACGCCATTCGAGTGAGAATGTATACTTCTCACATAATGGAACCTCCCTCGTTGGCTTCACTATTTCTTGATCTAGCAACTATCGCTGGCCTGATTGTTCTGGCCTCATTCTTCGTAGCAGCTGAAATCGCCCTGATCTCACTTCGAGATAGCCAGGTGCGCCAAATCGCATCCCGTGGAAAACGTGGCGCTCGCGTCGCCGCCCTGGCCGAACACCCCAACCGCCTATTAGCTGCGGTTCAAATTGGTGTAACTGTGAGCGGTTTCCTCTCAGCGGCCTTAGGTGCTGATCAACTCGGTGATTATGTAATCCCATGGCTTGAGTCATTGGGTCTTGCAACAGGGTGGGCAACCACCATTTCACTTATCGGCGTCACATTAGTGATCGCTTATTTCTCTTTGGTCTTTGGTGAGTTAGTTCCAAAGCGTGTGGCTCTCTTTAGAGCTGAAGAGATTGCAATGACGACCGCGGGAATCATCAATATTGTGGCAAATATCTTCCGCCCAATTATTTGGTTGCTTTCCAAGTCGACTGATTTTGTTGTTCGCGCCTTTGGTGTCGATCCCAAGGAACAGCGCTCGCAGATGTCTGAAGAAGAGTTGCTAGATCTTGTTACCGGCCATGCCGCTTTATCTGATGAAGAACGTGACATCGTTGAAGAAGTATTTAACGCCTCGGAACGTCAGGTCCATGAGGTTATGGTTCCGCGCACTGAAGTTGATTTCATGGATGCTTCATTAACCGTTGGTAAGGCGATTGAACTTGCCGTCGATAAAGCACATTCGCGCTACCCAGTTGTTCGTGGCTCATCGGATGAGGTTGTTGGTTTTATCCATGTTCGCGATCTTTTGGATACATCTCTAGCAAGCAAGAGCACCAAGATTGTTGAACTTGTTCGAAACATTATGTATTTACCAGGAACCAAGGGGATCCTGCCCGCCTTGTCTGAGATGCGAACCCAAGGTCAGCACCTTGCAATTGTTTTAGATGAGTACGGTGGTACTGATGGCATCGTGACCCTGGAAGACCTTGTAGAAGTGCTTATTGGCGATATTCGTGATGAATACGATGAGCATGACACCGAGATTTCGCTGGAAGAGCGCACTGGAGATTTTGAGGTCGATGGCCTGATTTCAATTGAGGATTTAATTGAAGAGACCAAGCTGGATATTCCTGAAGGTCCGTATGAGACAGCCAGTGGTTTTGTGATGCACTTCTTGGGTCGAATTCCACAGGTTCATGATGTTGTGAACGTAAATGGCATTCGAATCACTGTCTTAACTATGGAAGGTAAGCGCGCGGGGCAGTTATTGATCTCGCGAACAGCATCTGTGTGAAAGAATTACGCCCATGACACAGAAGCGAGTTCTTTCAGGCATTCAGCCAACGAGTGACTCCTTCCACCTCGGTAATTACTTAGGTGCCCTTAAGCAATGGGTAGAGCTGCAGAATGGCAATGATGCTTTTTACTGCATCGTTGATCTACATGCTTTAACTGGCGAGATTGAACCTGCGCTCTTTAGAAAGCGCACCTTGGCATCGGCGGCACAGTTAATTGCTCTCGGAATTTCACCTGAAAAATCAACACTTTTTGTGCAATCACATGTTGCAGAACATAATCAGTTGGGTTGGATCATGGAATGTCTTGCAGGTTTTGGCGAGGCAAGTCGCATGACACAATTTAAAGATAAGTCTGCAAAGGGTGGAGCAGATAGTGCTCGCGTTGGCCTTTTCACTTATCCAATGCTGCAAGCTGCAGATATTCTCTTGTACCAAGCACATTACGTACCGGTTGGCGAAGATCAACGTCAGCACATCGAATTAACGCGTGATCTAGCTACTCGCTTCAACTCTCGCTTTGGTGAAACCTTTAGATTGCCAGAAGGTTATATTTTGAAGGCGGGCGCAAAGATTTACGATCTGCAAGAGCCAACCGCAAAGATGAGTAAATCTTCGGGCTCGGTTGCAGGTGTTCTAGAAATCATGGATACACCAGAGGCAAATACGAAGAAGATTAAGAGCGCTGCAACTGATGCGGGCCGCGAAGTTAAGTTTGATGAAAAAGAAAAGCCTGGCATTAGTAATTTGCTAACTATTCACTCATCTCTATCTGGTCGATCTATTGCAGATCTGGAAAATGAGTTTGAAGGCAAGGGATATGGTGATTTCAAGGGTGCCGTAGCAGACGTTGTCGTCGAGTACCTGCGCCCTATTCGCACAAAGGCGCTAGAGCTGCTCGAGGATGAGAAGCACCTTATAGACCTTCTGCACGAAGGAGCGGAAAAAGCTCGGGTAGTTGCCAGCTCAACCCTGTCAGATACTTATAAAAACCTGGGTTTAGTGAAGTAATTAACCCTCTCACCTCAACTAAGGGTTGAGAGTTTTCCAAAACGTTACACCCCTGACATCAAAATCAGCCCCAGCGTGTTGAGTTTATTCATAGGCAAGTAATAGGCTCACGATTACACAAAGCTTCCTTAATTGCCTTTAAAAAGCTGTTATTGAAGATCCCCTTGAATCCTTGGAGGAAAATTGAAGAAAGTATTTCGTCTTGTAGCAGTTGTTGCTGCAACTGTTATGGCTGCGACAGCTTTTGTCGCTCCAGCAACAGCGGCAACAAAGGTAAAAGTTGGCCTTGCTTATGACATCGGTGGACGTGGCGATAAGTCATTCAACGACTCAGCAGCAGCAGGTTTAGATCTTGCAAAGAAGAAGTTTGGTGTTAAAGCTAAGGAAGTTACAGTTACAACTGGTTCAGATTCAGAGCGCGAAGACAAGCTCCGCTTGCTAGCAAAGGCTGGATACAACCCAATCATCGCTGTTGGTTTCCTTTACGCTGGCCCAATCAAGGCTGTTGCATCTGATTATCCAAATGTACAGTTCGGTATTATCGATGATGCATCAGTAGATCTTCTAAACGTTGCGGGTCTTGTGTTCGCTGAAGAGCAGGGTTCATACCTAGCTGGTGTAGCTGCAGCTCTTGCAACAAAGTCAGGCAAGGTTGGTTACATCGGTGGAGTTCGTATTCCACTACTACAGAAGTTTGAAGCTGGATTCGTTGCTGGTGTTAAGGCAACAAAGAAGTCAGTAACTGTTGACGTCAAGTACGTTACAGAGCCACCTGATTTCGGTGGTTTCAATGACCCAGCTAAGGCAAAGGTTATTGCTAAGGGAATGATCGATAAGGGTATCGATGTTATCTACTCAGCAGCAGGTGGATCAGGTGCGGGTAACTTCGCAGCTGCTACAGATGCTGCAAAGGCTGGCAAGAAGGTTTGGACTATCGGAGTTGACTCTGATCAGTACCTAACAGCTTCAGCAGCTGAGAAGAAGAACATGCTCACATCAATGATCAAGCGTGTTGACCGCGCTGTTTACGATGTAATTGCAACAGCTGTTGCTGGTTCATCAGTTAACGACGTTCTTGATGAGTCAGGTATCTACGGTCGCGTATACAACCTCTCACTTGATGGTGTTGGCGTTTCTTACTCAGGTGGATACATCAACAAGTACAAGGCTCAGATCAACAAGGCTGCAGCTGCAATCAAGTCAGGAAAGATCAAGGTTCCAACAAAGCCATAAGGCTTTTTCGGAATTGATTTAGCCAAAATCTCGTATCAGTAAGTGGCGTTTGGCCCAACAATGGAGTTAGATCTCCTTGTTGGGCCAAATGTTTTTCAAGTGGTGCTAGTCAAAGGAGACTCAAAGTGTCTGTAGCAGTAGAACTGCGACACATAACGAAGCGCTTCCCAGGGGTTATTGCGAACAAGGATGTTTCAATCAAAGTTGAAACCGGAACTGTGCACGCACTCGTTGGTGAAAATGGCGCTGGCAAGTCAACGGTAATGAAGATTTTGTATGGCATGCAACGCCCAGATAGTGGCGAAATCTTGGTTAACGGCAAAGAAGTTAACTTTAAGAATCCGAATGATGCGATTGATGCAGGAATCGGTATGGTGCACCAACACTTTATGTTGGCTGACAATTTCACAGTCCTTGAAAATATAATTTTAGGTTCAGAGCCAAAGCATGGTGCGACAATTGATTTTGCAGCTGCCCGTAAAAAGATAGTTGAAATGGCAGCTCAGTACGGCTTAGATATTGATCCAGATGTTTTAGTTGAAGAGTTAGGTGTTGGACAGCGCCAGCGCGTCGAGATCCTCAAGGTTTTATTCCGAGGCGCAAACATTTTGATCTTTGATGAGCCAACCGCTGTGCTGGTTCCGCAAGAGGTTGATGATCTCTTCCAAGCCCTCGAAGGTTTACGTGCCCAAGGTATGGCGGTCATCTTTATCTCTCATAAGCTTGATGAGGTTTTGCGGGTTGCCGACGAAGTAACAGTTGTGCGACAGGGTTCTACTGTTGCCGAAGTTAAATCTAAGGATGTAACCGCCCGCCAATTAGCAGAACTCATGGTTGGCAGCGAGCTTCCAAAGCCTGCAACAGTTGGTCATACTCGTCGAGATGAAATTACCTTGGCGCTTAAGGATGTTTCAATTCCAACAGCAACAGGCAGCCGTGATCTGCTTTCAAAGATCACCTTTGACCTACACGCAGGTGAAGTTGTCGGAATCGCAGGTGTTGAAGGTAATGGACAAGCTGAACTCGTTGAGGCGATTATGGGACTTCGTGATTACACAGGTTCTATTGAGTTTCATGGCACATCAATTGATGAATTAAGCGTTGCAGATCGTCATGATTTAGGAATTGGTTTAATTCCTGAAGATCGTCAACGCCAAGCGTTGATGATGACCTCGCCATTGTGGGAGAACAGAATTCTCGGCCATCAGCGTGGCAAGCCTGTGATGCGTGGCTTTATTCTTGATAAGAAAGCCACAATCGACAGCACCCGCACAATCATGCAGGAGTTTGATGTTCGAGCACCTGGCCCAGATACATTGGCGGCAGCCTTATCTGGTGGAAATCAGCAAAAGTTTATTGTCGGTCGTGAAATGAGTAAGGCGCCTGCATTGTTGGTGGCATCTCATCCAACCCGCGGCGTAGATGTTGGTGCGCAAGGTGCAATTTGGGATGTGCTTCGTAAGGCACGTGAAAAGGGAATGGCGATTGTGCTTATCTCAGCTGACCTTGAAGAGTTAATCGGAATGTCTGATCGATTACTCGTTATGTTGCGTGGAGCAATCACCGCTGAATTAGATCCTGCAAAGACAACCCCAGAGCAACTTGGCTCAGCGATGACAGGTGCAGCATGAGTAACGCGCTTTCAAGGAAGTTCAGCCCAAGCAAGGTTGGATTAGCGGTCGCTGCTCCACTTGCTGCAGCAGTCTTCTCAATCTTGATTTCTAGCCTTGCAGTAATCGCAAGTAAGAAATCCCCTATGGATGCCTTTAAGACGATGTGGGAATACGGTACAGAAACCGGATCCTTGATGGAGGTAGTGAACACCGCTACTCCTTACTATATTGCGGCTATTGCAATTGCAGTTACCTTTAGGGCTGGATTATTTAACATTGGTGTTGAAGGCCAACTGCGTCTAGGTGCGCTGTTTAGCTGTTACATCGGAGCGATGTTTGTGCTGCCACCGGTGTTACATGTTGCAGCGGTCTTTATCGTGGCAATGACCTTTGGTGGTTTATGGGCTGCGATCGCCGCTTACTTAAAGGTAAAGCGCGGCGTTAACGAGGTTATCTCGACAATTATGCTGAACGCCTTAGCTGGTGGTCTATCTGCTTATTTGTTATCTAAGCACTTTGCTCTGGTCGAAGAGGGTTCAAATAACCTTCAGACAAAGGAGCTTCCAGCATCAGCACAGATTCCAGATCTAATGCCATTGCTTCGCAAGCTTGGTGTTGAAGATCAGCCAGGTGGTGGCGTGTATGGAATGTTTTTTGTTGCTGTTGCCCTAGGTCTCATTTTCTGGTTTGTTGTTAATCGCACCCGTTTTGGATTTGAGTTACGTGCATCTGGTTTGAATCCAATCGCAGCACGTGTCAGCGGAGTTAACTCAAAGAAGATGACCTTTATTGCACTAGTTATCTCTGGTGCGATTGCAGGTCTTTCAGGTTTGCCTGAAGTACTTGGCCAAACTCATTCATACAACCTTGGTTTCCGTGCAGGTATCGGTTTCTCTGCAATCGCAGTTGCATTGCTCGGAAGAAACTCTGCAGGAGGAATGGCGATTAGTGCTTTGCTTTTCGGATTCCTCGAAGTGAGCTCAAGAGCGTTAGAGCTCATTGATATCGCACCTGAAACTTATGTAATTATGCAGGGTTCTATTCTGCTTAGCTCAGTTGTTGCTTATGAAGTTGTGAGACGGTTTAGGTTAACGCTGCAAAGTAAAGAGCTAGCAAAGGTGGTGCAGGCATGAAGGCAATGAAGATTCTTCGCTATGCAACGATGCTGGTTTTTGTCTTGGCATCGATTCGAATCATCACAGGTGCCTCTGATCTAACAAGTTCAGGTACAGCATCTGCAGCTCTCTTGCTTTCAGTACCAATTGTTCTTGCAGCACTTGGTGGTTTGTTCTCTGAGCGCGCAGGCGTTGTGAACATCGGCCTAGAAGGCATGATGATCATGGGTGCCTGGGCTGGCGGATACATTGGTTCGCAACATGGACCATGGGCAGGCTTGTTTGCTGCGATGGTCTTTGGATCAATTGGTGCCTTAGTACATGCGATCGCAACAGTTACCTTCGGTGTAGATCATGTTGTATCGGGTGTTGCAATCAACATCATCGCAGCTGGTTTAGTTCGATACCTTTCAACACTTTTGTATCAAGGTGGATCATGGCCGGGACCATCACAATCTCCGGGTATTGAATCAATCTCTCTTAACGGCCTGCCGGTACTTTCAGGCGGAAGTTACTTTGGTTGGAAGAGCCCAGATCTCTTGGGATCGATCGCAAATCTCAACTGGTTCTTTGTCTCTGACATGGCTTCAATCCTTCGCGGTCTTACTGGAGATGTTTCCTATGTGACCGTTGTAGCGATCTCCTTTGTTCCACTGGCTTACTTTATTTTGTGGCGCACCGCCTTTGGTTTGCGTCTACGAAGTGCAGGAGAAGCACCTGTTGCAGCCGAATCTTTGGGTGTAAATGTTTATGCTATGAAGTATGCAGGTGTGCTTATCTCAGGTGGTTTTGCTGGTTTAGGTGGAGGCTTCCTGGCGATCGTTGCCGCAAGCAACTACCAAGAAAACCAAGTTGCTGGCCGTGGATACATCGGACTAGCAGCACTTCTCTTTGGTAATTACCGTCCAGGTGGATTACTTGCAGGTGCCGGACTCTTTGGTTTTGCCGATGCTTTGCAACTTCGTGATTCAGCGGCGATCCACGCTCTGCTGCTCTTTATCGTTGCCATCCTTGCGTTTGTTGCATTTAGAAAGTTCAAGGCAGGCAAGCAGATCAGTGCGATTTTAAGTCTTGCCGCTGCAGGACTTACTTTGTGGTTCTACTTCGCAGTTGATGAGCTACCAGGACAATTGGTAACAATGACTCCATATATTGCAACCATTCTTGTAATGGCATTGGCATCGCAAAGATTACGAATGCCGGCAGCAGATGGAATCCCATACCGTCGTGGTGGGCTTCGATGACAACTATTAACTGGGAATCAATTCATCAATCAGCAATCGGTGCGATGAAGATGGCGTATGCGCCATACTCAAAGTTTCCGGTCGGTGTTGCGGCGCTAGTTAATGATGGTCGCATCGTTACCGGTTGCAACGTTGAAAACGCCAGCTACGGTGTTGGCCTGTGTGCTGAGTGTGGTTTAGTTTCAAATCTTTGTTCAACCGGTGGCGGTCGTTTAATTGCGATTGTCTGCGTTGATGGCCAGGGAGATTTCCTTGCACCATGTGGGCGTTGTCGCCAGCTCTTGTTTGAGCATGGTGGTCCAGAGGCGTTACTAATGACTGATGAAGGTCCACAAAAGATGTCAGCGATGCTGCCGTGGGCTTTTGGTCCCGAGGATCTAGATCGCAACGAGCGATAGATGATTGAAGCCTTCTCCGCCGCAGAAATCATTGCGGCAAAGCGTGATCACCATTCGCTGACAGATCCCCAAATAGATTGGGTAATCGATGCCTATACACGTGGTGCTGTTGCAGATGAACAAATGTCAGCGCTTTTAATGGCAATTCTGCTCAACGGCATGGAAAACCGCGAAATTTCTCGATGGACCGATGCCATGATCAATAGTGGCGAGCGAATGAATTGGTCAGCGTTGTCACGACCTACCGTCGATAAGCACTCAACAGGTGGAGTCGGCGACAAGATCACCTTGCCATTAGCTCCACTTGTTGCAGCATGTGGTGCAGCGGTACCTCAATTATCTGGCCGCGGTTTAGGCCATACCGGTGGAACCTTAGACAAACTTGAATCAATTCCGGGCTGGCGCGCATCTTTATCAAATGAAGAGATGCTTAAAGTCTTACAAGATTGCGGCGCTGTTATTTGTGCAGCAGGTGCAGGGTTAGCACCAGCAGATAAGAAGTTGTATGCACTTCGTGATGTAACAGCAACTGTTGAAGCGATTCCTTTGATTGCCTCATCAATCATGAGCAAGAAGATTGCTGAAGGAACTAGTGCACTTGTATTGGATGTTAAAACTGGTGCTGGTGCTTTCATGAGTGATCCTGCAAAGGCTAAAGAGCTTGCACATGTCATGGTAGGACTTGGAAAGCGTGCAGGAGTGAAAACTCTCGCCTTAGTAACCGCAATGGATGTTCCACTTGGATTAACTGCAGGCAATGCTCTAGAGGTTCGTGAATCTGTTGAGGTTCTAGCCGGTGGGGGACCTGCAGATATCGTTGAATTAACTGTTTTGCTTGCACAAGAGATGCTGGAACTTGCTGGCATAAAAGGTGCAGATCCAGCAGCTGCTTTGAAAAATGGAAAAGCGATGGATGTGTGGCGTCAGATGATTTCAGCACAAGGTGGAGATCCCGATGCAAAGCTTCCAGTTGCTCGTGAGAACACAGTTGTGACTGCGCACAGCAGCGGAACGATTCTTTCCATGGATGCGATGAAGGTTGGAATGGCGGCCTGGCGTTTAGGTGCAGGCCGTTCCCGTCAGGGCGAGGCGGTTCAGGCAGGTGCTGGAATTGAGATTCACGCGAAACCAGGGGAGCAGATCGCTGCAGGGGCACCGCTGTATACGCTTCATACAGACACTCCTGCCGCCTTTACACGGGCGTTGGAGTCCCTGGAGAACTCTGTGACCATTGGCGATCTGCCAGTTAGTGGAATCGATCGCCTTCCACTTATTGTTGAACGTATCGTTGATTAAGGGGCCCAGACAATGGCAATGAATTCACTTCCAACCAAGGAGCAGATCAAGTTAGTTCCTAAGGTGATGTTGCATGATCACCTAGATGGTGGCCTTCGCCCGCAAACAATTATCGATATCGCTCAGGAGATTGGTTACACCGCTCTGCCAACCCACGATGCTGCAGAGCTTGCAACCTGGTTTCGCGAATCATGTGATTCTGGATCATTAGTTCGTTACCTAGAAACCTTTTCCCACACAATCGCTGTCATGCAACGCCGCGAGGACATCATTCGAGTCGCGAAAGAGTGCGCACTAGATCTTGCTCGTGATGGTGTTGTGTATGCCGAGGTCCGTGGCGCACCTGAACTCTTCACTGAAAAAGGATTATCGATGGCTGATGTTGTTGAAGCAACATTAGAAGGTTACGCAATCGGTATGCAAGAAGCTAAGGCAGAAGGATTCACAATTGAGGTTCGTTCTCTCTTGTGTGGAATGCGTCAGAACAAAAAGTCACAAGAAGTTGCCGAACTAGTTGTTAAGTACCGAGACAAAGGAGTCGTAGGCTTTGATATCGCTGGTCCTGAAGATGGTTTCCCGCCATCTGATCAAAAAGATACTTTTGATTATCTTCGTAAAGAAGATGCCCATTTTACTATCCATGCTGGTGAAGCGTATGGAATCCCCTCAATCTGGGAAGCGATCCAACTCTGCGGAGCCGAACGGTTAGGTCACGGAGTTCGCATTATTGATGACATTGATTTTTCTGGCCCTGAACCAAAGTTAGGTCGCCTTGCATCATATGTTCGTGATCGTCGAATTCCTTTGGAGCTTTGTCCGACTTCAAATCTTCAAACTGGAGCAGCTGCAAGTTATGCCGAACATCCAATCGGTGTTCTCGCAAAGCTTCGCTTCCGCGTCACACTGAACACCGATAACCGACTTATGAGTCAGACTTCAATGTCCTTTGAGATGGAGGAGGCGGTAAAGGCCTTCGGATGGGACTTTGCCGAGCTCCAAAGGGTCACTATTAACGCTATGAAGAGCGCATTTATCCCTTATCCAGAGCGGTTAAAGATCATCGATTCGATCATCAAACCAGGATATGCCAAGGTCTCATCTGCTTCATGATTGATTTTAACGACCCACACTTTGTTGCAGATCCGTATCCAGCACTTAAGGTTTTACGCGAAGCTCCAGGACCTGTCTGGCATGAAGGTATGCAGATGTTCTTGGCCGCTCGTCACAGTGATGCCAACGATGTTTTTCGTAACAAATCATTAGGAAGAATCTTTAAGGAGAAGACCCCAGAGTTTGAATGGGAGATTTTCAACTGGCTACATGCAGATTCTATTTTAGATAGTGAACCACCCAAGCACACGCGATTACGCTCTTTAGTTGCAAAGGCATTTAATCGTCAGAAGATTGAAGGAATGCGTCCGGCGGTTGAAAGAATCACGGTGCAGTTACTTGATTCAATCGAAGAGAAGATTAAGGCTGGTCAAAATTTTGATCTGATTGCAGATTACGCCGAACCCTTGCCGGTAAAGATCATTGCGGATTTACTGGGCTTTCCTGAATCTGAAGAACATCTGCTTCGACCTTGGTCACAAGCGATTGTGAAGATGTACGAGGTTAATCCTTCAGTGCAGTATCAAACTGAAGCAAAGTTAGCCGCCAAAGAGTTTGCTGATTATGTTCGAGATCTTGCCGAAAGCCGCAAGAAAACTCCTGGGCAAGATTTAGTCTCAGATTTGGCAAGTGTTGAAGAAAATGGCGAAAAGCTCAATATGCATGAGCTAGTTGCTACATGTGTTTTACTTCTTAACGCTGGCCATGAAGCTAGCGTTAATGCCTTTGGCAATGGAATGGTTGCAGCGCTGCAAAGACCGGATCAAATGCAGCTGCTTCGCCAATCCCCACGTGAAATTACCAATACCGCTCTAGAAGAGTTCATGCGATTTGATGCACCATTACATCTCTTTGAACGCACCGCCACCGCAGATACCGAGCTCGGGGGAGTCCACATCAAGGAGGGTCAAAAGATCGCAGCGCTGATTGGCTCTGCAAACCGTGATGAAACAGTGTTTTCAGCCCCTGAAACCATGGATTTAACACGTGGTCCCAACCCACACATTGGCTTTGGTGCAGGTATTCACTTCTGTTTAGGTGCACCACTTGCACGATTAGAGATGAGCGTTTCATTGCCCGCCTTGTGGGAAAAGTATCCAACGATGCAATTGGCGGCGGAGCCGGTTAGACGACCTACCTTTGTATTACGTGGTTACGAAAGTGTCGCTATCTCTGTTTGATCTGGATAAGAAGATTGTGCACCTTTTCGAGTCACACTGAGCGATGCGATTGAAACACCAAAGTTCATAGCCTCGATCGGAGCTTTGCCACTTGCAAGGGCATAGGCAAAACTTCCAACAAAAGCATCTCCAGCACCAGTGGTATCCACCGCTGTAACTTTTGGAGCGCTGACACGATGTAATTCGGCGGTCGGGCTTATATATACAGCACCTTCACTACCTAAGGTAACGATGGTGCTTTTGCCTGGCCTGAAGCTTTTTAAAATCTCATCACTGCTTGGCAGAGTTCCATGTAGTTCGCGGAACTCAGTTTCATTAGGGATTAACCAATCCGTCAATTCAAGAAGTTCGGCTGATAATGCTTGGTAAGGGGCGGGATTAAGAATTGTTGTGCATCCGCGTGCTTTGGCCGCCTTGAAAGCTGCAAGGGTGACCTCTTGTTTGATTTCGCATTGAGCGACCACTATCGCCAAATCTTGAATCGAATTAACAGCTTCTATCGCCTTGTTTACTTCAATCTCGTGGTTTGCCCCAGGAATGATGATGATTCTGTTTTCTCCTGCGCCATCGACCCAGATATGGGCCACACCATTTGGGGTAGAGCTGGTTTCTACAAATTGCGAGTTAATCCCAACCTTCACAAAGTTGTCAGCAATAGCTTTTCCAAATACATCATCACCTAATTTTCCAATGAAATGTACTTGAGCTCCACAGTGGGCAGCCATCACAGCTTGATTTGCACCTTTGCCGCCGAAACCAGTTGTAAAAAGCTGCCCCGCTAGGGTTTGACCTGGCTCTGGAAGTACATCGGCGTAGGCGGTTAAATCCATCATTGCGCTGCCAACGACAACTATTACTGCAGGTCTCATAACGCTAGGCTAGCGGTTATGACCAAAACTTCAATCATTATGGATGTAGATACCGGTGTTGATGATGCCTTCGCAGTTCTCTTTGCGGCGATGCATCCAGATATCAACCTACTAGGAATCACCTGTGTCGATGGCAATACAAATGTTGACCAAGTTGTTGCCAATACATTCAAGGTTTTGGATGCAGCAGGAGCAGGAGATATCCCTGTAGCCCGCGGCGCGGTACGACCATTATTAGGAAAGAGCCAGTACGCAGAATATGTTCATGGAAAAGATGGAATGTGTGATCTTGGTATTGCTCAATCACACCGAAAGGTTGATCCACGCTCTGCCGTCGAATTACTTCGTGATCTAATTGAACAATCAACTGAACCTGTGACCATTGTTCCCGTCGCTCCGCTTACTAACATCGCGCTGTTTTTACGAGCCTTTCCAGAGACTGCAAAGAAGATTCACCGTATTGTTTTAATGGGGGGATCAGCGGCTGCGGGCAATGCAACCGCTGCCGCCGAATTTAATGTGTGGCACGATCCAGAAGCTGCAGCGATCGTTTTCCAAAGTGGAGTTCCAATTTCTATGTATGGTCTTGATGTCTTTATGCGTCCGACTATTGGGCGAGAAGAGGCGACAAAGATGAGCAAGTCGGATAAGCCAGCCTCGCAATTTGCAGGATCTTTAGCACTTGGTTTTATGGATCAAGTGCGCACAGACCCAATTTCGCTAGGCGATTACGGCGCTGTTGCACTTGTTATTCAGCCTGAACTTTTTACAACTGAAATGTTTGATGTTGTTGTAGATACATCGGCAGGTCCTGCACGCGGTCAAACAATTGTTGATCGACGTGATGCATGGCTCAAGCAGTTAGAGCCGCTAGACCTTGAGGATTCAGCAAAGGTTCGCGTCGCATTGGATCTAGATGTCGACGCGGTCGTGAAATTGTGGTTAAAAACAGTTAATTCATAACCCTTGTGGGGCTACAAACCGATTGGATGCCACACAGTCTTAGCCTCCATAAAGGCGATGATGCGACCAGGATCCGCTGATTTGAATGAGTGAATTCGCTTCAGATTTTCAGCTCCTGCAACCTTTGTCTCGGCATGAAGTTTTGCTGGCAGACCAGAAATATCTAGCGCATCAATATCCATATGAGATGCCATCCATGGCGCAATCTCTTCCTTCTTTCCGGTCAAGATATTGATTACTCCATGTGGCAAATCGCTTGTTGCTAAGACTTCAGCAAAGGTCATTGCAGACAGTGGAGCCTTAGTACTTGCCAGAATTACAACGGTATTACCTGATGTGATGATTGGTGCAACCGAATCGATGAAACCAAGAAGAGATGGAGTTTCAGGAGCAATCGCTGCAACAACTCCCATGCTTTCAGGGATCGTAAAGTTATAGAAAGGACCAGCAACAGGGTTAGTTGATCCTGCAAGGGATGCGATCTTATCTGTCCAGCCTGCATACCAAACTAGTCGGTCAACAGAATTGGTAACCTCCTTTTCAGCTTTTACCTTTGTTACACCTGTAACCTGCATAATCTCGTCAACAAATTGTGCGCGACGACCTTCAAGCATTTCAGCGATGCGATACAAGATTTGTCCGCGGTTATAAGCGGTTGCTTTGTTCCAACCAGCGTGAGCGGCACGTGCTGCAACAACTGCATCACGTAGATCTTTTCGAGATGCAAGACAAGGGTTTGCTACAAAGGCACCTTTGGCACTTTTTACCTCGTAGGTACGTCCAGATTCAGTGCGTGGAAATGCGCCATTGATGTACAACTTATAAGTCTTCTTCACATCGATTCGATTACTCATGGCTTACTCCCTTCAAATATGCAGACAGGCCGTGGCGTCCGCCTTCGCGTCCCCACCCCGATTCCTTATATCCACCAAATGGTGAGGTTGGATCAAACTTATTAAAGGTATTAGCCCAGATAACTCCTGCACGCAGTTGCTGAGATGCCCACAAGGTACGTGAGCCCTTCTCGCTCCAGATGCCCGCGGACAAGCCAAATGGGGTGTTATTAGCCTTTTCTATAGCTTCTTGTGGTGTTCTAAAGGTAAGAACTGAAAGAACAGGACCAAAGATCTCTTCTCGTGCGATGCGATGTGCCTGAGTTACACCGGTAAAGATTGTTGGAGCAAACCAGAAACCCTTAGTTGGCAAAGTACATGCAGGACTCCATCGCTCTGCACCTTCAGCATCACCAGCAGCAGCAAGTTCAGTGATCTTTGCAAGCTGCTCCTTGCTATTAATCGCGCCAACATCGGTGTTCTTGTCCATAGGATCGCCAACACGGATCTTTTCCATTCGGTTCTTCAACTTATGAAGCACCTCTTCAGCAACATTTTCCTGCAATAACAGACGTGAACCAGCACAGCACACATGGCCCTGGTTAAAGAAAATTCCGTTAACAATTCCTTCGACGGTTTCATCAATTGGTGCATCATCAAAAACGATATTTGCAGCTTTGCCACCAAGTTCAAGGGTCACGCTCTTTTTGGTAGGAGCAACGGCGCGAGCAATGATCTTTCCAACCTCAGTTGAGCCGGTAAATGCAATCTTGTCGATTCCTGGGTGGTTAACGATTAAGGCACCGGTTGAACCATCTCCGGTAACAATGTTGACGACACCTGCAGGAAGTTCAGCCTGTTGACACACCTCTGCAAATAACAATGCGGTAAGTGGCGTTGATTCTGCAGGCTTTAGGACAACTGTATTTCCAGCAGCTAATGCTGGTGCAACCTTCCAGGCCAACATCAAAAGTGGAAAGTTCCACGGAATAATCTGACCTGCAACACCTAGTGGTTTTGGAGATGTACCAAGACCGGCATACTCAAGTTTGTCCGCCCAGCCTGCGTGATAGAAAAAGTGTGCTGCCGCTAATGGAATATCGGTGTCACGTGATTCGCGGATTGGCTTGCCGTTATCGAGAGTCTCTAGCACTGCAAATTCACGTGCTCGCTCCTGCATGATTCGAGCGATGCGATACAAATACTTTCCACGTTCCTTGCCTGACATCTTTGACCAGGTAGTTGTGTACGCCTTACGAGCAGCCTTTACCGCTGCATCAACCTCAGCCTTTCCAGCAAGAGCGATCTGAGACAGAACCTCTTCAGTTGCAGGGTTAACTGTCGGAAAGTGCTTGCTACCTGCAACAAACTTTCCACCAATGAAGTGGCCGTACTTAGGCTTGATTGAGACCACTGCTCGTGATTCAGGTGCTGGGGCGTATTCGAAGCTCATTGTTCTCTCCACTAATCCATCGTCACATACTGAGGGCTTGAGTAATAACCTTCATCCATCTTCATGCGTTGCATCAATAGATCATTGAGCAAAGCACTGGCACCAATACGAAACAGCTTCGGATTGAGCCAATCTGGTCCAACAGTTTCATTGACCAAAACTAATTGTTTAATCGCATCCTTGGTATTTCTGATACCGCCGGCAGGTTTTACTCCGATACGGGTGCTAGTCATCTCGTAAAAATCTCGCACCGCTTCGAGCATAACTAAAACAACTGGGGGAGTAGCAGCAGGTGCCACCTTGCCCGTTGAAGTTTTAATGAAATCTGCTCCAGCTGCCATCGCTAAAAATGATGCCTTGCGAACATTGTCATAAGTAACGAGTTCGCCGGTTTCGAAAATAACCTTTAGATGGGCTTTATCGCCACATACTTGCTTGATCTGCACAATCTCGTTGAAAACATCGATGTAACGGCCAGCTAGAAAAGCGCCACGATCAATCACCATGTCGATTTCAGCGGCGCCTGCATCGATTGCATCCTGAGTATCTTGAATCTTTACCGCCATCGATGCTCGACCTGATGGAAAAGCGGTTGAAACAGCTGCTACCGGAACATGCTGCCCACCAATCAAATCTAGGTGTGTTCGTGCCACAGAAACCATGTCGTTGTAGACGCAGACCGCGCCAACACTTGGCACCGTTGAATCAGTTGGATCTGGACGAACCGCTTTGGTGCACAACGCTTTAACTTTGCCTGGGGTATCAGCACCTTCGAGCGTTGTTAGATCCACCATTGTGATCGCTGTATCGATCGCCCAGCGCTTGGAACTTGTCTTAATGCTTCGAGTTGCCAGCATCGCTGCACGAGCCTCAGCACCAACCTGGTCTACACCTGAAAGATTGTTGAGGTAGCTCTTTAGTGAGGCATCGCTGCCATCTACTAAACCGTAAAAATTCACGATAACAATTCCTTAAGCGGTGGTCGGAGTTGATCCAAAACTACTTGTGCGGTCTTTGAATCCTTTTCTATTGCCTCAATGTAACACTTCATCTTTGCTTCAGTCCCACTTGGACGGATGATGATTCGTACTCCGCCATCTAGCCAGATTCTTAAACCATCAGTGGGTGGCAAGCCATCGGTGGGAGATGCCAGATCATCGATAGAGGTAACTAAACGACCGGCAATATCTTTTGGTGGGTTACTGCGCAAACCTCCAAGGATCACGCCAACCTTTGAAAGATCGCTCAAACGAATTGAGATTTGTTCAGTTGCATGAAAACCATGACGTGCCCAAACCTCATCGAGCAAATCTAAAAGAGTTTTTCCTTCTGAGGCTAGATCAGTTGTGATTTGCGCCAAGGTAATTGCAGCAGAGATTCCATCCTTGTCATTGACTGTGATCGCATCGACTGCATAGCCAAGTGCTTCTTCATATCCGAAGGTTAAGTTTTCTATCTTTGCCAGCCATTTAAAGCCAGTGAGAGTCTCTTTGAACTCTAAGTTGTAGTGAGCTGCAATTTTCTTCACAATTGATGAAGAAACAATGGAATTCGCAAAGATCCCTGAATCAATCTTTCGAGCTATAGATTCAGCGAAAATCGCTCCTAATTCATCACCACGGAGCATGCGCCATCCCGTAACAGGATCATTGACGGCAGCTGCACATCTATCTGCATCTGGATCGTTGGCGATAACTAGATGAGCATCAAAACTCTTTGCCGTTTCAAGGGCGAGATCAATTGCACCTGGCTCTTCTGGGTTTGGAAAGGCAACCGTTGGGAAATCAGGATCTGGCGCTGCTTGTGCATCGACAAGGATAGGAGAAGGAAAACCTGCCTTATGAAAAACACCTTGAATCGTCTCTGTTCCAACACCGTGCATCGCTGTGTAGACAATTCGAAGTGAACCAGGGTTGGTTGCTAAAGAAGCGGTTCGGGCAATGTACTTTTCAATGATCTCTTCGCCTAAAACCTCCCACACTTTTCCGCGTGGTTGTGATTTCAATGAGGTTACGGCATCAATCTTTGCCGCGATCGCTTCATCAGTGGGTGAAACAATTTGTGAGCCGCGGTAGTGAATTCCATCAACCGTTCCGCCTAAATACACCTTGTATCCATTGTCCTGTGGTGGATTGTGACTTGCGGTCACCATGATGCCAACATCGCACTTCAATTCATTTGTAGCAAAAGCTAAAACTGGTGTCGGTAGTGGTCGAGGTAAGACATAAACATTCATTCCTGCACCGCTCATGATTTCTGCGGTTTCAAAGGTGAAATCCTCGGAACCATAACGAGCATCGCGACCAATTACGACAGAGGTTAGGTTGCGCTCTTTCATATACGCAACGATTCCTGAAGCTGCGCGACCTACAACTGCGCGATTCATTCCTGAAGGACCAGGTCTAATCGGACCTCTTAAACCCGCGGTGCCAAACTGTAGAAAACCATTAAAGGATGCACGTAGCTCGGATTCATTGCCAGCTTCGAGCCAGTGTTGCAACTGCGCAGCCGTTGTTGGATCCGGATCATCTGCGATCCAGGCATGAACTTCCTGGGCTAATGAGTGATCCATAGGCTAAGAGTAACTTCGGAATTACCCCTTGAAAAGCCTGTTTATTGATCGACAATCTCACACAGATTGGTACCACTTGAAACCGTGGATCCAATCACTGCAGTGAGATTAGAGATAACTCCAGATTTATGAGCGGTTAAAGGTTGTTCCATCTTCATTGCTTCAAGAACAATTATGAGATCGCCGACCTCAACCTTTGCGCCTTCTTCAACAGCAATCTTCACAACCGTTCCTTGCATGGGACTAACTAATCCCGCTCCACTTGAACCACCTGTCATTGTCTGCTTGGCACGGTGGCGTTTTACGACAGGTTTAGGTGCGTGAACAAGGATTTCAAAGCGCTTTCCGTTAACTTCAGTTATTAAGTGTTCTGGTGCCATATGAGTTTCAAGTGGAGGTTCAGTTACAACAAATGCAGGGATCTCATTGTTGAACTCATTTTCAATATAACTTGTGTACACCTTGAAATTTTCAGTAAAGGCCGGATCTTCAAGAATTGCACGGTGGAATGGAATCGCAGACGCTAATCCACCAACGATAAATTCAGATAAAGCACGTCGTGCTCTTTCAATCGCTTGCTGGCGGGTTGCACCAGTAACGATTAACTTTGCTAGAAGTGAGTCAAAGTTTCCACCGATTGTGTCTCCACCTTTAAAGCCGGCATCAACTCGAACACCAGGTCCGGTAGGTATCGCCCAATCGGTAATGCGACCAGGAGCTGGAAGGAAGGAGCGACCTGGGTCCTCTCCATTAATTCTGAACTCAATTGAGTGTCCGCGAATTTCAGGATCATCAAAGCCAAGTGCTTCACCATCTGCAATTCTGAATTGTTCCCGCACTAAATCAAGTCCAGTGACCTCTTCACTAACTGGGTGCTCAACCTGTAAGCGGGTGTTTACCTCTAGAAATGAGATTGTTCCATCAAGACCTATCAGGAACTCACATGTTCCTGCACCGATGTATCCAGCCTCTTTCATGATCGCTTTACTTGAACGATATAACTCTTCATTTTGTGCATCCGTTAAGAATGGGGCAGGTGCTTCTTCTACTAATTTTTGGTGACGACGTTGTAAAGAACAGTCACGGGTACTAACAACGACCGCATGTCCATGCTTATCAACCAAAACTTGTGTCTCAACATGTCGAGGCTTATCTAAGTAACGCTCAACAAAGCATTCGCCTCGACCAAAGCCAGAGATTGCTTCACGTACCGCAGATGCAAATAACTCTGGAATTTCCTCCATAGTGCGTGCAACTTTTAGTCCACGTCCACCGCCACCATGGGCAGCTTTAATTGCAACCGGTAGCCCATGCTCTTTGGCAAAAGCTGTTACCTCTTCATGGCCTGCAACTGGATCCTTTGTTCCTGCAACCAATGGTGCACCAGCTTTTGCAGCAATCTTGCGTGCAGAAACCTTGTCACCTAAAGCGCGAATCGCCTCTGGTGGCGGCCCAATCCACGTTAACCCTGCATCGATAACCGCTTGAGCGAAGTTAGCGTTTTCAGAAAGAAAACCATAACCAGGATGAACCGCATCTGCACCTGATTCACGTGCAACTGCGATTAACTTTTCAATATCTAGATAAGTTTGAGTCGCAGTTGTTCCATGTAGCGAATACGCAGCATCTGCCATTTGTGCATGAAGTGAATTGCGGTCCTCATCGGAGTACACAGCAACACTTTCAATTCCGTGATCTTTACAGGCACGAATTACACGTAAGGCGATTTCACCACGGTTTGCAACTAATACGCGCTTCATTTCATCACCTTTACCTGTGGCCATGTGTAACCCAACTGAGCAAAAGCTTTACGAACAAATGGCATAGAAATACCGACGACATTTGTGTAATCGCCTTCAATTGAAGGGATAAAGGGAGAACTAAATCCATCGAGAGTAAATCCACCCGCCACATGTAATGGCTCTTCAGTTGCAACGTAATCTGCAATCTCTTCATCACTCATGTGGTCAAAGCTCACACGAGTTGTGACTCGATCGGATATCTCGACATCTTTAACGGTATCGATGATGCAATGACCCGTGTGCAGCAAACCAGAGTTTCCTCGAACTCGCTTCGCTCGCTCAGTAGCGACATCAGGCGTTCCTGGCTTTCCAAGTGAAACGCCATCAAATTCAAAGGTGGAGTCACAGCCAATAATGATCGCTGGAAAATCGATTTGCTCACGAACTGTGTGTGCTTTTGTAATTGCTAGAGCAATAACCATGTCCGTTGGCGCTAATGAGTTGAAAAACTCAGTTTCTTCATCAACATGGCTGACAATGATTGTGGGGGAGAGTCCTGCAGATTCCAGTAACCGTCGACGGCTCGTTGATTGAGAGGCTAGAACAATAGTTGGCATTATGAATCGAACCTTCTAGCGCCAAAGGTAATTTGCTGTGGAAGGGGTTGGCGCAGTTGCGGCAAACCGTAAACACTGCGACGAATTACAGGCTTTAACTCTTCACGTTTATGAACCGCCATTGCTGCCTCTATGGCAGCAAGCTCATCTGGAGTTGGAACTCCTTTTGTTATCTCAAATCTCATTACAGCGGCATATTTCCATGTTTGCGAGCCGGTAACACATCACGCTTTGTCTTGAGAGTTCTAAACGCTTTTGTGATGTATGCACGAGACTGACTTGGTTCAATCACCGTATCAATAGTTCCGCGTTCTGCGGCAAGATAAGGATTAGCTAGTGATTCATTGTATTCATTTGCTAACTCAGCACGCTTAGCAACAGGATCTGAAGCTCCAGCAAGTTCATTGCGATACAGAATGTTTACCGCACCCTGCGCACCCATTACTGCGATCTCAGCTGTAGGCCAGGCAAAGTTAATATCGCTACCTAAATACTTTGAGCCCATAACAATAAAGGCACCGCCGTAAGCCTTGCGGGTAATCAGAGTTACCAATGGAACAGAAGCTTCGGCATATGCATACAACAACTTCGCTCCACGTCGGATGATTCCATCCCACTCCTGCTCAGTTCCGGGCAAGAATCCTGGAACATCTACCAAGGTCAAAATCGGAATATTGAAAGCATCGCAGAAACGTAAGAAACGCGCTGCTTTTTCGCTGGAGTTAATATCTAATGTTCCTGCTAATTGATTTGGTTGGTTTGCAATAATTCCGATTGACTCACCCTCGATACGAGCAAAACCAACAACAATATTTGGCGCATATAGAGCATGAACTTCCAGAAACTCACCCTCATCAACAAGGGCTTGGATGAGCACCTTCATGTCGTACGGTTGATTTGGACTATCTGGAATCAAAGTATCTAATGCGATATCAGATGCCTTCTTAGCTAAAGTTTCAGTTGGTGGAAGATGTGGTGTTGCATCCATGTTGTTAGATGGAAGATAAGACAGCAGCGCCTTTACATAATCAATCGCATCATCTTCATCTTGGGCCAAGTAATGCGAATTACCGGTTTTGGTGTTGTGTGTACGAGCTCCACCTAGCTCTTCCATGCCAACTTCTTCACCCGTTACCGTCTTGATTACATCCGGACCTGTAATAAACATGTGCGAGGTTTCATTAACCATAACGGTGAAATCGGTTAGGGCAGGAGAGTATGCAGAGCCTCCGGCACACGGTCCAAGAATCAATGAGATTTGGGGGATCACACCAGAAGAACGGGTATTGAGACGGAAGATCTTTCCGTAACCATTAAGGGATGCAACACCTTCTTGAATACGTGCTCCACCTGAATCATTGATACCGATTAATGGAATTCCAGATTTAAGGGCAAACTCTGCGATCTTTACAATCTTGTCGGCATGAACCTCGCCCAGAGATCCACCCATCACGGTGAAATCCTGTGAGTACAAAGCTATTGGGCGACCATCAACAGTTGCTGTTCCAATAACTACACCATCTCCGTAAGGACGGTTCTTTTCCATTCCAAATTGTGTTGAACGGTGGCGAGCAAACTCATCGATTTCGGTAAATGAATCAGCATCAACCAACATTTCGATACGTTCGCGAGCGGTCTTCTTGCCCTTTGCATGCTGTTTTTCAACTGCTCGCTCAGATCCGGCGTGAATAGCCTCCTCGACACGATCTCGAAGGTCCTCAATTTTTCCAGCGGTTGTATGCAGATCACGACTCATAGGCGTACGGTACTAGTCGTGAGCAAAGAATTGTTAAGGGCGCCGCTAGATCAAGCAGAGATCAGCAGATTAATTACGCCGTACTGGCGAGTAAAGGTGGTTGAACTCACGAGTACAACACAAGGCGATCTTGCGCAATTAGTTCGTGATGGGAAAGCAAAGGTCGGCGATGTAATCGTTGCTGAATATCAAAGTGCAGGACGTGGAAGATTAGATAGAAGTTTTGAAGCTGCGCAAGGAACCGCATTGCTATTTTCTTTTTATATCAAACCCCAAAGAAACCGAGATGATTGGGGTTGGATTCCATTAATCGCCGGCTACAGCGTTGCACAATCTTTGCATGCATTCCATGCAGTCGTTAAATGGCCCAATGATATTTTGATTAAGGGCAAAAAAGTTTCAGGTTTGATCGCAGAAGTTGTTGGGGATGGAGTTGTCATCGGAATTGGTGTCAATGTAGGAATGGAAGAGAATCAACTTCCGGTCGACACCGCGACTTCATTGCTTGTTGAAGGTGGAGAAGACATCACCCGCGATGAACTCATTTGCGAAATTCTCGAAGAGTTTGAGGAACATTTCCTTCAGTGGGATCAAGGAATCGATGAAGTCCAACCTCTGTATAAACAATTAAGCGCCACCATCGGAACAGAGGTGCGTGTCGAATATCCAGGGGGAGCCTCGCAACACGGGATCGCTGAAGGTATTTCAGATACAGGCGCGCTCATCTTGGATGATGGAACCCATGTTCAATCCGCCGATGTAATACATCTACGATAGGTCTGTGAGCAAAGCCTTTCCAATCGTCGGCGTCATTGGCGCAGGACAGCTTGCACGTATGATCATCGCACCGGCTACAGCTTTAGGAGTTGATCTCTTACTTCTGGCCGCTGATTCGCAGGACTCTGGCGCTCAAATAACTAACCACATTGTTGGTGATTACAAGGATTTAGAAACTGTTCGAGCCTTTGCGAAAAAGTGCGATGTTGTGACCTTTGAGCATGAATTAATCCCGTTAAGTATTGTGAAATCCTTAGAAGCTGATGGGGTTGTAGTTCGTCCTTCATCTTCCGCCTTTGTTTATTCGCAGGATAAAGCTGCAATGAGAGAAAAGTTAAGTAGCTTTCCTTCGCCACATTGGCAGATCGTTACATCTGCAGATCAAGTTCATGATTTTCCAGTAATTGCTAAAGCAATTTCAGGCGGCTATGACGGTCGTGGAGTCTGGAAAGTTTCCGATACAAAGGAGCTTGCCGCACTCTTGCAACAAACCCCAAAGTTATTAATTGAAGAGCTTGTCGATTTTGATTATGAAATCGCAGTTATGGTCGCTCGTTCTCCTCATGGCCAAGCAACAACATGGGCTCCAACGCAAACAATTCAGGAAGATGGCATTTGCACAATGACTATCTCACCCGCCCCACATCTTTCTGTTGCACTGAGCGAAAAGGCACAAAAACTCGCACTAGATGTTGCCGCAGCTGTTGGTGTTGTAGGAGTTATGGCGGTTGAATTATTTGTTAAGGGTGACGAATTATTCATTAATGAGCTTGCTATGCGTCCACATAATTCTGGGCATTGGACAATCGATGGTTCCCACACGAGCCAATTTGAACAACATCTTCGTGCGGTCTTGGATCTTCCATTAGGTGATCCTTCAATGAGCGCGCCATTAGCTGTTATGGGAAATGTGCTCGGCGGAGACAAGCCAGATATGTACCGTCCATATCTGCACCTAATGGCTCGAACACCTGCGCTTAAATTCCATCACTATAAGAAAGAGGTTCGCCCTGGCCGCAAAATTGGCCATGTAACTATGGTGGGTGAGAACCTCGTAGAATTAACCCAAGAAGTTCAGCATGCCTTGGATTACATGAGCGGAGAAGTTGATGAGTGATGTAGCGATCATCATGGGATCAGACTCTGATTGGCCAACAATGGAGGATGCCGCCAAGATCCTCGATGAACTTGGAATTTCATATACCGCTGATGTTATTTCAGCACACCGCATGCCACTTGAAATGGTTGAGTTTTCACAAACCGCACAATCAAAGGGCTACAAAGTAATTATTGCTGGAGCCGGTGGAGCCGCTCATCTTCCCGGAATGGTTGCATCTTTAACTCCGCTTCCAGTCATTGGTGTTCCAGTTGCGTTAAAGAATCTTGATGGAATGGATTCACTGTTATCTATTGTTCAAATGCCAGCAGGGGTTCCAGTTGCAACAGTTGGTGTTGGAAATGCCAAGAATGCAGCGCTGCTTGCTGCACGAATCTTGGGTGTTTCAGATGCAGCGATTTCAGCAAAGGTCAGTGAAGGTTTGCAAGAGATCAATCGAATTGCAAAGGAAAAGGGCGAGAATCTAAACTCTCGCCGCAATCACAAAACAGGTTTTTAAGCCCGAGCTCGGTACTCAATCGCCGGGCATCGATCCATAACGGTAATCAAACCCGCTGCCTGTGCTCTGGCAACTGCTGCCTCATCAATAACATCTAATTGCAACCACACAGCTTTTGCGCCAATTGCAATCGCTTCATCAACCACCTTGCCCACTAATTGTGAGTTCACAAAACAATCCACAACATCAACAGCCTCAGGAATTTCAGAGAGCTTTTTGTAACCTATTTCGCCATGAACTGTTTCAGCTCGTGGGTAAACAGGAATGATTCGATGACCTTTATCTTGAAGTAACTTGGCAACACCAAAGGCTGCTCGTTCAGGATTATTGCCCAGTCCAACAACAGCCCAGGTTTTTAAGGCCAGGGCCGCATCAATACTTTCTTGGGTATTAATCGGTACGACCTAATGCATGGAACTTCCAACCAGCGTTGCGCCACATTGTTCGATCCAACATATTGCGTCCATCAATAATGATCTTTGACTTAACCAAAGAAGCAATAGCGGCAGGATCAATCTGTCGATACTCCTTCCATTCAGTTAAATGCAGAATCAAATCAGCATCCTTAAGCGCATCTGTAACAACCTCTTGATACTGAAGGTTAGGGAAACGCTTACGTGCAGGCTCAATACCTTGAGGATCATGCACAACAACAATTGCACCGGCAGCTTGTAGCTGTGCTGCGATATCGAGTGCAGGGGAGTCACGCACATCATCACTATCTGGTTTGAAGGTCGCACCTAAAACAGCGATCTTGTACTTCGTTAAATCCTCAGAAAGCTCACCGCGCACGACATCAATCACACGCTGGCGGGCACGAAGGTTAATGGCATCAATCTCGCGTAGGAATTCGAGTGCTTGCTTGGCACCTAACTCTTCTGCACGAGCCATAAATGCGCGAATATCCTTTGGAAGACAGCCGCCACCAAAACCAATACCAGCTTGCAAGAAGCGGTTTCCGATTCGTGGGTCGTAACCAATTGCCTTAGCTAACACAGTGACATCGCCGCCCGCCGCCTCACACACTTCAGCCATCGCATTAATAAATGAAATCTTTGTGGCAAGGAATGAGTTTGCTGCAACCTTAACCAACTCTGAAGTTGGAAGATCTGCACGAATCCATGGTGTTCCCAAAGCGATAACAGGTTGGTAAACCTCTTTCAGAATTTCCTCTGCCCGATCATTTGCAACACCAACAACTAGACGGTTTGGGGTCAAGGTGTCTTCAACTGCAAAACCTTCACGAAGAAACTCAGGGTTCCAAGCAAGATCTGCTTGTGGCGCGCTCTTTGCTAACTCATCCCGTAAACCTTGCGCAGTTCCAACTGGAACAGTTGACTTACCAACTACCAATGAACCTTCTTTGAGGTGGGGAGCAATAGCTGCAACAGCTGATTTCACATAAGTCAGATCAGCGGCAAGACCATCTTTGCTTTGAGGAGTTCCCACACAAACAAAGTGAACATCTGCATCTTTAACGGCAGAAAAATCCGTTGTGAATGAAAGTCTTCCAGTCTTCATCTCTTGCTCAAGCAAGGTATCTAGACCAGGTTCGTAAAATGGCAACTTGCCACTTTGTAATAGCGCAACCTTCTCGGGATCTGTATCCACGCCTACGACGGTGAAACCTAATGAGGACATACATGCAGCATGGGTAGCTCCAAGATAACCGCAGCCAACTACCGAGAGAGTTAAAGTCATGCGGGAGAGTTTACTTCAGAGCCCCGCAAGGATTTTCATCAGCGGTACGAGTCTTAAATTTATCGATCACAGTTGGCTTGGCTGTTGTCGATGATGATGCTGATGGTGTTGGGGTGACCTCATCTGTAAGCGGTAAATCCTCACGAATTCGATTGAAAAGTTCAGGAGCAAGCTCTGAATCCCAGGTCACAACAGATCCAAGTCCAGGAACACGGGCGTTGGAGTTACCCAATGGAATTGTCAGAGTTCGGACATTGCTAGAAGAGAGATTTTTCATCTGCTTAGCAAGGGTTAATAGATCGCTTTTATTGAGCTCTGAATCTGTTTTAACGGTAGCAATTGCTGCGTTAAAGAAGTTAACAAGTTTGATTGGATTGAGCAGAACACCTGTGCTGGTTACTTTGCGAAGTACGGCGCTCATGAACTGCTGTTGACGTTGCATACGTCCTAGATCGCCCATGCCATCAAAATCACGGGTTCGCACATACTTCAAAGCCTCAACTCCGTTAAGAGTATGAACACCTGCGGACAGTACTAAGTGGCTACCGGGGTCGTCGATGTCTCGCTTAGTACAGACTTCAATTCCGCCAAGAGCATCAACCATTCCTGCAAAGCCGGCAAAACCAATTTCGATGTAGTGATCAATTCGAACACCGGTTTCATTTTCAATAGTTTGAATTAACAGAGGTGCACCACCCCAAGCAAAGGCAGCGTTAATTTTTCCTTTAGCGGCAGGAACGATTCTGGTTTTATCTAGCGAAGATGGATGCTCAGGAATAGTTACTAATGAATCACGAGGAATTGAAATAATCGTTGCCTTGTCACGTGATTTTGAAATGTGCACCATAAGCATCGTGTCAGAGCGTGATCCAGCTGCGGTCTTTGTGCTTCCTACCCGCAGCAACTTCAACTGCTCTTTTGTAAGACCTTCGCGAGTATCTGAGCCAACCAATAAATAGTTGAGGGCTTTATTAGGCTTATCTGGTCGAGATGAAATTGAACCAAAGACATCGATGCGGTCGATCGCGCCGCTGACTTGACCTAGACCTAGCCAGGAAAAGGCGGAAATAAGTACTACTCCCACAGATAGTGAGGTAATAATCCGAATTGCCCGCGTTGATTTCACTGTCAGAGAGTACTTGAGCGATAGCGTGTACGCGTTATGTCGACATCAGCGAACACGTTATATGGCTCACCGAAGCGAGAAATCTCGGTCATCCTTCCGGTCCTCAATGAGGCGAAGTATTTAGAGGATTCTGTGAATTCAATCCTGTCCCAAAACTTTGATGGGGTGCTTGAAGTGATTCTTGCCGTAGGACCTTCTGAGGATGCGACGATGCAGATTGCGCAAACTCTTCACGCAAAGGATTCACGTGTTGTGGTGGTAGAAAACCCAACAGGAAGAACAGCGCCAGGTTTAAATCGTGCAATCGCCGCTTCTCGCTACTCGATCATCGTGCGGGTAGATGGTCACTCTCAAATTCCAGATAATTACTGCGAAATCGCCTTCCAAACTCTTCTGGAGACTGGAGCGGTGAACGTCGGCGGAGTTATGGCTGCCGAGGGTGTTTCTTTGTTTGAACGTGCAGTTGCCCGTGCGATGCGAAGCCCCTTAGGAGTTGGAGCAGCACGTTTTCATACAGGTGGAGGCGCAGGCGAATCTGACACTGTTTACCTTGGTTGTTTTCGAAAAGAAGCGTTGCTTGCAGTTGGTGGATTTGATGAGAGATTTACGCGTGCTCAGGATTGGGAGCTGAATTTTCGTCTGCGTGAAAATGGTGGAGTTGTCTACTTTGATCCACGATTGACAGTTACATACCGTCCTCGATCTACCGTTCAAGCGCTCGCAAAACAATACTTTGAGTATGGACGTTGGAGGCGTGTTGTTTCGCGTAGACATCAAGGCACAATTAATTACAGGTATCTAGCGCCTCCATTCACAGTTGTTGCGACATCGCTATCAATCCTTTTAGGTGCATTGGTGTCGCCTATTTTCTACATCCCGGCACTTGTTTATGCGGTGTTTATCCTGGGAGCTTCAGCAATTATTGGTAAGAGCGTGGGCGAGATTGTTTGTTTGCCAACAATTTTGCTCACCATGCATATTTCGTGGGGGTTTGGATTTCTTACATCGCCGAACTCGCTTGCCCCTGCGGTAACCTTGCATCCGTGAGCATCCCACTGCAGGTTTATGAGCCCTTTAAGGCTGGCCTGCCTAAGTTGGGTAAGTACTGGAAATCCCTGTGGTCGCGACGAACATTTATTGCTGAGTACTCTAAATCTGAACTGCGAGAGCAGCACTTTGACTCCGTCTTTGGTCAGTTGTGGCTTGTGATCAACCCACTTCTTCTTTCAGGTGTTTATTTCATTCTGATCGTGATTATTAGGGGCGGTAGCGATAGCACCCGATACCTGCATCTGACCGCCACACTCTTCCTTTTTTACTTGATTTCAAACTCTCTTACTGGCGGAGTTAAATCAATTACCGCTGGGCAAAGATTGATTTTAAATACCGCCTTCCCAAGAGTGATGCTGCCGATCTCAGCGGTTGTCATTGCGATCTTTAAGTTTTTGCCGACAATTTTTGTCTTCCTGATAATCAAAGCTGTAGTTGGTTCAGAGTTTAGTTTTGAGATGTTGTGGGCAATTCCAGTCCTACTGATCACCATGTTCTTGGGCCTAGGATTAGCGATTACGATCTCGTGTATTAATGTTTACTTCAGAGATATCGCAAGTTTTCTCCCTTACTTAACGAGAACATTCTTATACCTTTCGCCGGTTTTGTACGAAGCATCTGAACTAGATCCCAAGCTTCGAGTTCTTGAAATTGTTAATCCTTTATTTCCAATCCTTGACTCTTGGTCTTCCGCCTTGGTTCATGGTCGTATGCCTGAAGTTTCAAATATGTTGCAAGGCCTTGGTTGGGCAACAGCAATATTTTTCATAGGAACCTACTTCTTCTTGTCGAGGGAGCGTGAGTTCGCTGTCCGCCTCTAGTAAGCACATGACACACGAGATCGCAGTTTCAGTGCGCAACGTTGGACTGACATACACCACTGCGATTGATAGCCGACCAACCCTAAAGGCACGTGTAAAGGCTTTGGGTCGCGGCTCAAAGCAGACCAGGGTTGTTCGTGCCTTAGATGAAGTAAATCTTGATGTTGAGTACGGCCAGGTTCTTGGTGTAATCGGAACAAATGGTGCTGGTAAATCCTCTTTGATGCGCTGCATCGCCGGAATTTTGCCTCCAAGCCAAGGGCGCATCGAAGTTAATGGATCTGTAAGCACCTTGTTGGCGTTGGGTGTTGGTTTCAACCCATCAATGTCAGGTCGTGACAATGTCTATCTCGGTGGTTTAGCCGCAGGCATGTCTCGCGAAGAGATTGAGGGACATTTTGATGAGATTGCAGAGTTTTCAGAGTTAGGAGATGCGATCGATGCTCCTATGCGTACATATTCATCTGGAATGTTTGCACGTTTAGCATTTTCAGTGGCGGCAACTGTCCGCCCGGATATTTTGATTATTGATGAGGCATTGAGCACCGGTGATGCCAAGTTCAAGGAAAAGAGTCTTAACAGAATTAAGGAGTTGCGAAGCGATGATCGCGCCTTGATTTTAGTTAGCCATGCAATGAAAACTCTTCGCGAGACTTGTAATGATGTTGTCTGGTTACATAAAGGCAAAGTTGTACAACGCGGTGAGCCAAATCATGTAATTGATGCCTATCAAAAGTTCTTGGATCTGGGAAAGAGTGCAGCAATCGATGAGGATGTCTAAAGCTCTCATCGCAATACTAGTCTTCGCGATTTCAATTCCATTTCCGGTTAACGCAACTGAGGCTCCCGCAACATTTGAAATAACGGGTTCGGGTTATGGACACGGCGTAGGGCTTAGCCAAATTGGTGCACGTTCAATGGCATTACAAGGTGACACCGCAACCACAATTTTGAATTATTACTACAAGGATGTAGCAATTCAGGCTGCAGATGACTCAAAGATACTTCGTGTCAATGTGGGGCACTTGCTCAGCACCGCACGTATCTCAACTGCAACTCCTGATGCATTGCTGCACATTTATGTTGGTGATATCGCAGATACACAAGATGCTGTCCCGCTCGCAGTAGTACCGGTAAAGAGTGCCTTGAATTTTTCTGTATTAGGTTCAACAGTTGTGCCTAGTGTTGTAACTGGCAAACAGGTTATGAGCCTGCCACGTAACAGGATCTTTACAGTTAGATGGAGTGGAACCCGTTACTTGGCAGGAGCTGAAGCGGTTGTTTCACTTCGACAATCAAACACCACCGCCCGATATAGACATGGTCAGATGCAGTTCAGAGCGGTGAAGGCATCTACTTTGGGATACCGACTCGAAATTACTAACTCAGTCCGATTAGCGGATGAGTACTTGTGGGGAGTTAGCGAGGTGCCTTCATCGTGGCCAGCTGCCGCACTAGAGGCTCAAGCGATTGCATCTCGAACCTATGCCATAAGCAAGGCAGGAATATATAGGTCTGCTTGTGATTGCGATCTATATGGCGAGATCTCTGATCAGAAGTTTCTTGGTTATGCCAAAGAGATGGAGAAGGGTTGGGGGAAGTTTTGGAAAGCCGCGGTTACAAACACAGCGGGTTTAACTCTGACCCAAAACAATCTGCCGATCTCTGCCTACTTTTCAAGCTCTACTGGTGGTTTAACGGAAACCGCATTGAATGCATGGGGTAGTGAACGTAGTTATACCCAGATAGTTGCAGATCCCGGAAGTCAAGATCCAAAGCTAAACCCAAACTTTTATACATGGAAACGTTCCGTAACTCAGGCTTCAGTAGCGCTGGCCTTTGCCCTGCCAGATGTAGTTTCTTTAGAGGTTTTGTCTAAGAATGAGAGCGGAACAGTTGCAATGATTCGAGCAACTTCAAGTACCGGTGTACAAAAGAGTTTGCGTGGTGAAACTTTTAGAAGCCGAACAAGAATTCCATCTGCCTACTTTGATTTAGTTGGCGTGCAGAACGCTGTTGAGCCCACCCCAACTCCCAGTCCGTAAAACAACTTCAAGGGAACCATCTAAAGAGTTTCGACGAAAGAGCAAGTTGCTTGCACCCGAGAGTTTTCCAGCTTTTACTACCTCACCATCTGGCAACTTAACCTTTGCAGCTGCGGTGATGTACGTACCTGCTTCAATAATGCAGTTATCGCCAAGGGAAATACCTAGTCCAGAGTTTGCACCAAGTAAACACTTTTCGCCGATTGAGATAACTTCTTTTCCGCCACCGCTGAGCGTTCCCATGATTGATGCACCGCCGCCAACATCGGTTCCATCACCAACTATTACACCGGCAGAGATTCTTCCTTCAACCATTGATGTGCCAAGGGTTCCGGCGTTGAAGTTAACAAATCCTTCATGCATAACAGTTGTTCCAGAAGCAAGATGTGCACCTAAGCGAACACGGTCCGCATCAGCAATACGAACACCTGATGGAATTACATAATCAACCATTCGTGGAAACTTATCGACGCTATAAACAGTTACATGACCATGAGCTGCTTTTAAGCGCGCACGTGTAAGTTCAAAACCTTCGACCGCACATGGTCCAACTGATGTCCAGACAACATTGCTTAAGATTCCAAAGATTCCATCAAGTGCCAGCCCGTGTGGCTTAACGAGGCGATGCGACAAGAGATGTAATCGCAAATAAGCATCTGCAGCATTTGCTGGAGCTTTTGTAATATCAATTTCAACACTGACTACTTCGCGGGTAACTCCACGGGCACCATCACTTCCAACAAGTGCGGTTAACTCCGCTGGTGCCGATCCTGAAAGTGGAGCTAATGCGGGAGTAGGGAACCACACATCAAGGGTTGTTCCCTTCGAGATTGTTGCGATTCCGTGGCCAGATGCGATGGTCGTCATGTCCTAAGCCTAGCCTCTATTGTTAGCCGCATGCGTATTGCCGTCTTTTGTTCATCATCACCCACGATTGATAACAAGTATGTAGAGCTTGCTTACGATTTAGGCAAGGGGATCGCTGAATCCTCCAATGAGTTAGTCACCGGTGGTGGCCACATTTCGATGATGGGTGCGGTCTCCAGAGGCGCCAGAGATGCCAAAGGAAGAACGGTTGGAGTTATTCCGCAAGCCCTTGTAGATATTGAGTTTGCAGATCATGACAATGATGAACTGCACATCGTTGAAACTATGGGTCAGCGAAAGCACATGATCACAGATATTTCAGATGCCTTTATCACTTTGCCAGGAGGAGCCGGAACCCTTGAAGAGTTCTTTGAAATTTGGGTCGGACACTATTTGAAGTTCCACACAAAGCCTGTTGTTATCTTGGATCCATTTGGAATTTATGCACCACTACATGAATTAATCATTCACCTAGAAGATGAGAAGTTTATCAAACCAGGAATGCGCGAAATTGTTCAGTGGACAACAACAGTTGATGAAGCACTAAAGGCTTGCGGCGCATGAGAAGCAACCACATAGCAATGAGCCTTGTAATTGATGTACCCATTGAAAAAGTGTGGGCAGCACTTGCTGATTGGGAGTCACAAGGTGAATGGATGTTGCAAACAACTGTAGAAGTTACATCTGATATTCGCGAAGGTGTTGGAACATCGATCGCAGCCTTTACCGGAATCGGAAAGTTAGGAATTATGGATCACATGACGGTGACCTCCTGGAATCCTCCAACAATCTGCGATGTTGTTCATACCGGCACAATCATCAAAGGCACGGGACGTTTTGAGTTAACAGCTCTATCTGAGAATTCAACGCGATTTGATTGGTCTGAAGAGATTCTTGCTCCGCGAGCGATATTCCTACTTATCGCTCCAGGTTTATACGCTGGTGTGCGCATCTCGCTCTCGGCGTTACGCCGCCAGTTGCAACAAAGGAAGTAAAGTTGCC
>Ga0208787_1000146_pt1 | contig 34690 bp, 31 predicted proteins | sample Wag4_2014_7_11_FD_187362 | JGI IMG/M metagenome (GOLD analysis project Ga0208787, IMG submission 187362) | Fresh water microbial communities from Ohio, USA - Utica-2 Time Series HT 2014_7_11 (SPAdes) (version 2) | ecosystem: Environmental > Aquatic > Freshwater > Water tank | place: USA: Ohio...
ATAGAATTATTGAACATTGAAATAAGTGAAAATGAAAATATTGGTTTTTGATAATTACGATTCCTTTACCTACAACTTAGTACAGTTGATAAGGGAAATAGCGCCCATGGCTTCTTTGGAAGTGCATAGAAATGATGAAATTAAATTAGAGGATATAAAGGCTTTTGATAAAATATTATTATCACCTGGTCCAGGACTGCCTTCTGAGTCGGGATTGTTATTGCCTCTTCTCAAAGAATACGCAGCTACTAAATCTATTTTCGGTGTATGCCTAGGGCAGCAAGCTATTGGAGAAAATTTTGGAGGAAAGCTTAGCAACTTAAGTAAAGTGTATCATGGTGTTGCAACACCTGTGCATGTCACAACCGCATCAAGTCTATTTGAAGGAATGCCAAATACCTTTAATGTAGGGCGTTATCATAGCTGGGTGGTAGATGAAAAAAACTTTCCTGCTGATTTAATTATTACCTCTAAAGACGACCAAGGTTTTATCATGTCTCTGGAGCATAAGAATTATGATATCAAAGGGGTACAATATCATCCAGAGAGTGTGTTAACGCCATTGGGCGCTACTATCATTTCTAATTGGTTAAAAAAATAAGAATGAAAAAATTATTACAATATTTATTTGAACATAAGACCTTAACTAGAGAGCAGGCTAAGGAAGTACTAGTGGAAATATCCGAAGGCAAGTATAATGAACATGAAATCACTTCTTTTGTTACTGTTTATTTAATGCGCAGCATTACTATTGAGGAGTTGATGGGTTTTAGAGATGCCTTACTTTCTTTAGCAGTGAAAGTCAATTTAGGGGTGGACGATGCATTAGATATTGTGGGTACAGGCGGAGATGGGAAAGACACTTTTAATATATCCACTTTAGCTTGTTTTATAGTAGCCGGTGCAGGACAGACAGTAGTGAAGCATGGTAATTATGGAGCTTCTAGTGTAAGTGGCGCTTCGAATGTAATGGAGCAATTGGGCTATGTTTTTAAAAATGAAGAAGCAGTTTTAGCTAAAGAAGTTAAAGAGGCGGGTATTTGTTTTTTACATGCGCCTTTATTCCACCCAGCTTTAAAAGCAGTAGGGCCCATTCGAAGAAATATTGGCGTACGTACTTTTTTTAATATGTTAGGTCCTATTGTGAACCCTGCTCAACCGAAATATCAGTTAATTGGTGTCTATAATTTAGAGATGGCCAGAATATATAATTATGTACTACAATCTATTGGTAAAGATTTTACTTTAATACATAGCTTAGATGGCTATGATGAAATTGCTTTAACCACCGATACAAAGGTTATAACCAATAAAGGTGAATACATAATGACGCCTTATCAATTAGGCAAGAAAAAAGTATTTAGCCAAGAATTGCATGGGGGCAAGACGGTGGAAGAAGCAGCTGCTATATTTAAAAATATTATTCAAGGGAAGGGTAGCTGGTCTCAAAATGCAGTGGTATTGTCTAATGCAGCCATGGCATTATTTGTAACAGGCAAGTATGATACCTATGAATTAGCTTTTCAAGCAGCTGTTACAAGTTTAGAATCGGGGGCTGCCAATAAATGTTTAGAAAAATTAATTAGTTTACAATGAGTAGTAAAATAACAGGCACTAATATATTAGCTACCATCGTTGCTCATAAGTTGAAGGAGGTAGCTTTGCGTAAAAATGAAATTAGTATTACGCAACTAGAAGCTATGCCCTTATTCACAAAGCAAGCCCTTTCTTTAAAAGCGAATTTACAAAAGCAAAATACTACAGGTATCATTGCTGAATTTAAAAGAAAGTCCCCTTCAAAGGGCATTATTAATGATAAAGCTTCTGTACAAGAAGTGACTGCTGCTTATCATAGCTACGGTGCAGCGGGTATTTCTGTATTAACCGACAGCGAATTTTTTGGCGGTAGCTTAGATGATTTATCTATTGCTATCCAAAATGATATACCAGTGCTTAGAAAAGAATTTATTATTGATGAGTTTCAATTGATTGAAGCAAAGGCTTATGGCGCTTCGGTGATATTATTAATTGCTTCTTGCTTAACACCCGCTACCACTCAATTATTAGCGGCCAAGTCAAAAGCATTAGGTTTGGAGGTTTTATTAGAACTACATGATGAAACAGAATTAGATCATATTTGTGATGAAGTAGATTTAGTAGGTATTAATAATAGAAGTTTAAAATCTTTTGAAGTGAATATTGAACATTCATTAGAACTAAAAAATAAACTACCTAAAGGAAAATTAAGTATTGCAGAAAGTGGTATATATAGTGTAGAGACTTACCAGTTATTGAAAAAAGAAGGATTCGATGGTTTTTTAATGGGAGAATATTTTATGAAAGAGGAAAATCCGGCACAGGCATTTGAATTATTCATAAAAGCAATAAAAACAAGCTAAGATGCAATTTAAAGTTTGTGGTATAACGAATATTGAACAAGCCGAGGCTATTAGTAGCCAGGGGGCGCATTTTATTGGATTTATTTTTTATCCAAGTTCAAAAAGGTATGCCCTATCTAGTTTGAGTTTGGAAGAGATTGCTGCTTTTAAACCTAAGAATGTTAAAAAAGTGGGTGTATTTGTAAATGAAACTACTGAAAATCTAATGGATATAGCCACCAAGGCAGGACTTGATATGATTCAGTTACATGGAGATGAAGATGCTTCCTACTGCGCTACCATACAAGCAGCCTTTCCGGTGATTAAAGTATTTAGGGTTTCAAAAACTATTCCAGATTTTGCTTTATTTGAAAATGCGGCTAGTTATTATTTATTTGATACTGATAGTGCCTTGTATGGCGGAACGGGTCAGCATTTTAATTGGGAAATAATTAAGAAAACGAGTTTCAATAAACCTTTTTTCTTAAGTGGAGGCATTGGTATTAATGATGTGCAAGGTATACAGGTATTGAAAGCAGCCATCGCTGGCAAGGATTTAATGGCGGTGGACTTGAACAGTAAATTTGAAATAAGCCCTGGAAATAAAAATATTGAATTAATTAAAACTTTTATAGATGAATTTATTTAATGTAGACAAAGATTATCAAAACCCCACAATGGAGGGATACTATGGCGCCTTTGGGGGAGCCTATATTCCAGAAATGTTATATGGTAATGTAGAGACTTTGAAAACACAGTACTTGCAAATTATGCAAGACCCAAGTTTTCAAGCAGAGTTTCAAGCGCTTCTTAAAGACTATGTAGGAAGACCTACACCGCTTTTTTTAGCTGAGCGTTTAAGCAAGGAAATAGGTGCTACTATTTATTTAAAAAGAGAAGACCTCTGTCATACAGGTGCACATAAAATTAATAATACCGTAGGTCAAATAATATTAGCGCAAAGATTAGGTAAGAAAAAAATTATTGCTGAAACAGGTGCGGGTCAACATGGGGTAGCTACAGCAACGGTTTGTGCATTGAAGGGAATGGAATGTGTCATATATATGGGTGAAAAAGACATTGAAAGACAGGCGCCCAATGTAGCGCGTATGAAAATGTTAGGCGCTACCGTAATTCCTGCAAAAAGTGGAAGTAAAACTTTAAAGGATGCCACCAATGAAGCTATTAGGGCTTGGATCAATGAACCCAATGAAACACATTATATTATTGGTAGTGTGGTAGGCCCTCATCCTTATCCAGACATGGTGGCCCGTTTTCAAAGTGTAATTAGTGAAGAGATTAGAAAACAATTAAAAGAGAAAACAGGTAGCGAACTTCCTACCCATGTGGTGGCCTGTGTGGGCGGAGGTAGTAATGCTGCAGGCGCTTTTTATCATTTTCTAAATGAGCCTTCTGTAAACTTAGTGGCGGTAGAAGCGGCTGGTCATGGTGTGCATTCAGGTTTAAGTGCTGCTACCACTCAGTTAGGTACGCCAGGCATTTTACATGGATCAAAAAGTATCGTGATGCAAACCAGTGATGGACAAGTGGTGGAGCCACATAGTATATCTGCTGGTTTGGATTATCCGGGTATTGGCCCCTTACATGCTTTTTTATATGAAAGTAAAAGAGGTATATTTTTAAGTGCTACCGATAAAGAAGCCCTGGAGTCTGCCTTTCACCTTTCAAAAATTGAAGGCATTATTCCTGCACTTGAAACAGCCCATGCTTTTTCTGTGCTACCTAAGATGAATTTAAAAGCATCTGATGTGGTAGTAGTTTGTTTGAGTGGAAGAGGTGATAAGGATTTAGCCACTTATATGGAATATTTATAAAGCACAAAATAAAAATATGTCTAAGTTAGAGTTAGTATTCAAAGAAAAATCGAAACGCATTTTAAATGTGTATTGTACTGCAGGCTATCCTTCATTAGATAGTACCATGAAAGTAATGGAGAGTTTACAAAAAAACGGTGCAGACATTATTGAATTAGGCATGCCCTATAGCGACCCCTTAGCCGATGGCGAAGTGATACAAGTAAGCAGTATTAAAGCCTTAACCAATGGAATGAATATTGCGGTTTTGTTTGAACAAATTAAGGATATGCGAAAAAGTATTTCTATTCCAGTTATATTAATGGGGTACATGAATCCTATTTTACAATATGGTTTTGAAGCTTTTTGTAAAAAAGCAAAAGAAGTTGGTGTGGACGGACTTATTTTACCCGATTTGCCTTTGTTTGAATTTGAGCAGTCGTATGGAAAAATAATTGCTGAAAATAATTTAGATTTTATATTCTTAGTGACTCCAGAAACCCCTGAGCAAAGAGTAAAAAAATTAGACAGTTTAAGTAATGGATTTTTATATGCAGTAAGTTCTTCTGCTACTACGGGAAAGGATAAGGACTTTAATGTAGTAGCCCAGTATTTACAAAAATTACAAGCGATGCAGTTAAAGAACCCCATACTAGTGGGTTTTGGCATTAAGGACAAAGCTACCTTTGATGCAGCTACTGTGCATACCCAAGGAGCCATCATCGGCTCTGCCTATATTCAGCTATTAACTAAGGGCGGCGATATTGAAACTACTACTAGCCAATTTTTAAATAGTGTTTTAGGCGCTTAATCAAAATATGAAAACAGTTATCATTAAATACAATGCAGGTAATATTCAATCGGTGCTATATGCGCTCGAGAGAATAGGGGTATCTGCCATGGTCACTGATTCAATTCAAGAAATTCAAACAGCAGATAATGTAATTTTTCCAGGTGTAGGCGAGGCGAGCACTGCTATGCAATATTTAAAAGAAAGAAATTTAGACAATCTTATTATAAACTTGAAACAACCCGTTTTAGGTATTTGTTTAGGCATGCAATTGATGTGCACACATTCTACTGAAAATGATACTGCTTGCTTGGGAATTTTTGAAGAACAAGTAAAGCATTTTGAAACATCCGACCCTACAGTTAAAGTTCCTCAGATAGGTTGGAATACGATTACCCACTTACAGTCTAATTTATTCAAGGGCATCGCAGAAAACAGTTTCGCCTATTTTGTGCATGGTTATTTTGCTGCTAAAGGAAAACATACTATTGCCACTACTCAATATATTCAAGAGTATAGCAGTGCCTTGCATAAAGATAATTTTTATGGGGTACAGTTTCATCCAGAAAAATCGGCCTTAGTGGGAGAGCAAATCATTCACAACTTTTTATCCCTATAAAACCTGAACTCAGAATAAAGAAAATAAAAATCAGCACTAAAAAATAAAAAAAGAGAAAAAACTAAAAATTAAATGCAAATTATACCCGCTATAGATATTATTGAAGGCAAATGTGTAAGACTTACAGAAGGGGATTATGCACAAAAGAAAATATACAATGAAGATCCCTTAGAAGTAGCGAAGGCATTTGAAGGTATTGGCTTGATGCGTTTGCATTTGGTAGACTTAGACGGCGCCAAGGCTGGAGCGGTAGTGAATTGGAAGGTTTTAGAAAAAATAGCCAATAATACAGAACTTAAAATAGATTTTGGAGGTGGCATTAAAACGGAAGCCATTTTAAAAACAGTATTGGATACGGGAGCTACCTATGCTACCATTGGAAGTTTGGCAGTGAAAAATGAATTATTATTTCAGGAGTGGATCGCGCGTTTCGGAGCCAATACTTTTATGTTAGGCGCCGATGTTTTTGAAGAAAAAATTGCTATTGGCGGTTGGATAGAAAAAACAGAGATATCGGTATTTGATTTTATGAAATCTTATATAGAAAGAGGGGTGAAACAAATTTTTTGTACCGATATTAAAAAAGACGGTAAACTACAAGGCCCTTCCATAGAACTATATCAAAAAATTATAGAACAATTTCCAGCTTTACATTTAATTGCTAGTGGTGGCGTAAGTTCTTTAGATGATTTAATTGAGCTAGAAGAAATTGGATGCGCTGCTGCTATTGTGGGCAAGGCCATTTATGAAAATAAAATTACTATTTCGGAATTAGCCAATTTTAATTAAATCATTCATTCATTTCATTTTTAACGAATACTATTCATGTTAACCAAACGCATTATACCTTGTTTAGATATCAAAGACGGCCGCACGGTGAAGGGTATTAACTTTGAGGAGTTAAGAGATGCAGGAGATCCTGTGGAACTAGCTGCTTTCTACGCAGGGGAGGGTGCAGACGAATTGGTTTTTCTTGACATAACCGCTACTGTAGAAAAAAGAAAAACTTTAACTGAGCTGGTGAATAAAATTGCGCATAAAATAAATATTCCTTTTACGGTAGGTGGTGGTATTCAAACAGAAGAGGATGTGCGTATTCTATTAGAAAATGGAGCTGATAAAATTTCGATTAATACAGCGGCCTTTCAAAATCCTGCTATTATTAATCGTTTTGCCAAAAACTATGGAAGTCAGTGTGTGGTGCTTGCTATTGATACCAAATTAGAAGCCGATGGCAATTGGTATGTGTATTTAAAAGGGGGCAGAGAAAAAACCAATACACTAACAATGGACTGGGCAAGACAAGCAGTAGATTTAGGTGCAGGAGAAATTTTACTAACCTCTATGAACCACGATGGTACTAAACAAGGTTTTGCCTTGGATATTACGGCTGCTTTATCTTCATGTTTACCAGTGCCTATTATTGCATCGGGTGGTGGAGGGACAGAAGCGCATTTTTATGATGTATTTACTGAAGGCAAGGCCGATGCTGCATTGGCTGCTAGTATATTTCATTATAAAGAAGTGGCTATTCCCCATTTAAAAAAATATTTAAACAATAAAGGGATTGCGATAAGAATTTAATAAACTAGAAAAAAATTCAATAGCAAGTTTTAATATAAAAAATACTAATAATATCAACTAAGGATAAAAAGAATAAATAAACTAATAACTAATAACTAATTATACTATTAACTATGAATATCAATTTTACAAAATACACCGACGGTCTAGTGCCAGCCATAGTGCAAGATGCTAATACTAAAAATGTATTAATGTTGGGTTTTATGAATCAGGCAGCAGTAGATACTACACTTGCTGAAGGAAAAGTTACTTTCTATAGCCGTTCTAAAAATAGATTATGGACCAAGGGAGAAGAGAGTGGTAATTTTTTGAATTATATAAGTATGGCTCTAGATTGTGATGAGGATACTTTATTAATACAAGCAAATCCTGAAGGTCCTGTTTGTCATATGGGCACTGATACGTGTTGGGGAGAGGACAATAATTCTAGTATGGCTTTTTTAAATAAATTAGAACAAATAATTGCAGAGAGAAAAAATGCAGATCCGTCTAGCTCTTATGTAGCTAGTTTATTTGCTAAGGGAATTAATAAAATAGCACAGAAAGTAGGGGAAGAAGCTGTAGAAATGGTTATTGAGGCCAAGGATAATAATGAACAGTTATTTTTAGACGAATCGGCCGATTTATTGTTTCACTACTTAATTCTTTTACAGTCAAAAGGTTATCAATTAGCCGATGTGACAAAGGTTTTAGCCCAAAGGCATAAGCCCTAAATTTTAATGCTTATCTTTGAAATCTTAACTGAATAAATTAATCTTTCAATACTTTAATATGTATACAATGATCAAGAAATTAGTAGTGTTTTCTATGCTTGCATTTTGCAGCATAAATTTAATGGCCCAGTCTTTAGAAATTACAGGCAGCATGAAAAATGTGCCAGACCAAACTGTAGTTACCTTATTAGATGGCATGGCCAATAAAGAAGTAGCTACAGCAAATGTAGTAGGAGGTAAGTTTGAATTAAAAACAACGCTAGCCAACACAGGTATTTATGTTGTCTCCTTTAAAGGGACTAAAACACAGATTCCTTTATTTGTTGGAAATGATAAGCTTAGCATGGAGGGTGATGTAAATGCACCTAAAGAAATAGTATATCAAGGTTCTCCAAGTCAAGATGTGTATCAATCTTATATGAAGAAATTGGATCCCTTGATGTCTGCTTATTTTGGGAGTTTAGGAGCTGTTCAAGCTGAAAAAAATGCTACTAAAAAAGATTCTGTTATCAAAGAATCAGCATTGCAATCAAAAACTATTATTGATGAGTATGTTAATCTAAGTAAATTAAATAATCAGTCCCCTGTTAGCACTTTTTTCTTGTTTCAAATGGCAAATATATTCCCTGCTGTAAAGGAAACCTTAATTGATTATTATGATGCTTTAGAGGGGGATGCTAAAAAAGGAACATTCGCTGACGTGATAGAGAAAACTTTACAAACTTCAGGTGTAGGAAAAATGGGTACTGTACTTCCTGAGTTCATGCAAAATGATGTGAATGGTAAGCCTATCAAGTTATCTTCTTTAAGAGGTAAGTATGTACTAGTTGACTTTTGGGCTAGCTGGTGTGGTCCTTGTCGTGCAGAAAACCCGAATGTGGTAAAAACATACAATGCGTTTAAAAATAAAAATTTCACGGTACTAGGTGTGTCTTTAGATCAAGATAAAGCAAGATGGTTAGATGCTATTAAAAAAGACGGCCTTAATTGGTCGCATGTAAGTGATTTAAAATATTGGAATAATGCAGTAGCTGTTCAATTCGGTATTCAAAGTATTCCTGCTAGTTTTTTAATTGATCCTAATGGTGTCATTATTGGTAGAGACTTAAGAGGAGATGATTTAGTGAAAGCGCTAAAAGCAGTTATAAAATAAAAATTTGAATAAAGATTAATTTAGATACTTAAATATAAATTTATACTACTAAAAAGGCTCCTGAAAATCAGGAGCCTTTTTAGTAGGTTATATTTTTCAAGCTTTGAAATACTACTTTATATATTTCTTAGCCAACCAGCTTTCTGAAATAGGTTGTAGCCAGTCTTTTTCCATAGCCGCTTTATTGGCTACTAAATTATTAAAGTATAAAGTATCTTTTGTTAATATGCCATTTTCTAAGGCATAGCCTACTTGTGCAAGAGGAATAGTTTGTACTTTTTCTTTTACCCAAAATGCCAATAGTTCACGATTGAACATTTGTACATTGTTCATTACTTCTATTTGCTTTATGACATGCACAGAACTATCGGTACTGCAGCCACCCACGCCCGTTTGAGACTCGTCTGCCATTATCACAATGAACTGACCATATAATATAGTGGCAAAGCCCTTAACAGGCGCGCCATGGCTTTTCCAATTATCGGTAAATGCTTCTAGTATTTCTTCTGCTTGAAATAGTTCTGGTAAAGTAAAAGTTCTATTACTTTGGTAAATCCAAGTTTTTGACATTGGGTGAAAATTCTCTGGTAGTATGGTCTTTAATTCAACAGTCATTTTTTTTATTTAAAATCAATTGAATCCTATTGCATTGCTTTTGCAATCATTTCAGCAATGTCTAATACTTCAGTATTCACTTCTTCGTTTCTATTTTTAATGCCATCCGTTAACATGGTATTGCAAAATGGGCAGGCGCTTGCTACAAAATCGGAATTGGTTTCAATGGCTTCATCTGCTCTTTCCATATTCACTCTTTTATCTCCTTTTTCTTCTTCTTTAAACATTTGTGCACCACCCGCACCACAACAAAGACCTTTGGACTTACATCTTTTCATCTCTCTTAATTCCATATCCAAACTCTCTAATACTTTTCGTGGAGCTTCATATATTTCATTGGCCCTGCCTAAATAACAGCTATCGTGGTAAGTGATTGACTTTCCTTTCCATTCATTGCTATCGGTGATTTTAATCTTGCCTTGTTCAATGAGTTCTTGTAAAAACTGGGTATGATGAATGACTTCATAATTACCTCCTAGTGCGGGGTATTCATTCTTTAAAATATTAAAGCAGTGCGGACAAGTAGTTACAATTTTTTTAATAGAGTAGCCATTCAAAATTTGAATATTCTGATAAGCCATCATCTGAAACATAAATTCATTGCCGGCTCTTCTTGCAGGATCGCCGGTGCATGCTTCTTCCTTACCTAGTATAGCATAGTTAACACCTGCTTTATCTAATATGGTAGCGAAGGCCTTGGTAATTTTCTGCGCTCTTTGATCAAAGCTACCTGCACAACCTACCCAAAATAAAACTTCGGGGGTTTGACCACTTGCTATCATCTCAGCCATTGTATTTACTTTCATAGCTACTTTTTTATGCTTGTTTTGTCCAGGCATCTCTATCGTCTGGTGCAAATTTCCAAGGTGCAAAATTATTTTCAATATTACTAAACATACTATTCCATTCCTGAGGCGCATTACTTTCTTCCATCACTAGTGACCTACGTAGCTCCATAATAATATCTAAAGGAGATATGCTTATAGGACATTCTTCCACACAGGCATTACAAGTAGTGCAAGCCCTTAATTCTTCCACTGTTATATAATCGTGTAATAAAGTTTTATTATCAGGCAGAAAGCTTTTATGTAGGTCGATATTTTTGCCTACTGCTTCTAATCTGTCTCTTGTTGCCATCATAATTTTACGAGGGCTTAATAATTTACCTGTTATGTTGGCAGGGCAGGCTGCAGTGCAACGACCACACTCGGTGCAACTATATGCGTCCATTAAATTTTTTGAACTTAGGTCCATTACATCCTTGGCGCCAAAGCTAGCAGGCGCAGCAGCCCCGGTGGGAGCTAGTTCAGGTTGCATAGCATACAATACTTCGTTTTGTACTTCTGGCATATTATGCATCATGCCTTTAGGTGTAAGCGGGGCATAATAAGTATTGGGGAAGGCTAAAATAATATGTAAGTGTTTTGAATAGGGTAGGTAGTTCATGAAAATATAAATACCTATAATGTGTAACCACCAAGCAGTATGTTCAATAATAAAAAGCGTATCACTATTGACGCCACTGAATAATGGTTGAAGGCTGGATGAAATAATAAAATGAGTTTCAGTATCGGCTGCATTCATAACTAAGAATAAACCCATTAAAATAATTTCAGCAATTAAAATATAATTTGCATCCGATCGGGGCCAACCTGCTAAGTCATTACTCATAAATCTTTTTAGTTTCAGCATATTTCTTCTTGCTAAAAAGACAATACAAGCCACCAACACTGTGGCTGCTAGAATTTCAAAAGTATTAATAATGAAATTGTATAAAGAAGCTAATTCGAATTTTTCAAAATAGCTTTCAAAAATTCGGTGGGTGCCCAATATGCCATCTGCCATTATTTCAAGCAGCTCAATATTGATAATGATAAATCCAACATATAGAATTAAATGTAAAATAGCTACGATAGGTTTTTTAAACATTTTCTTTTGTCCCAAGGCTAATAAAAAAACATTTTTCCAGCGCCTTGCTTTTTGATCATTCACAAAACCTGCTTTACCTATTAAAATATTTCTTCTAATGCGAAGTAAATTCTTACTAAATAAATAGAGTGCCGTAGCTGTAAGAATAATAAATAGGATTTGAGCAATAATAGCCATAAGGGTATTTAAGTTATCAAAATTAGTACAAATTTAACCCATTTTTGAAAGCCAAAAATCTAAAATGCCTACTTAATTGGATAACTTGCAATTATTGCTTAAAATTGCTTTTTAATTAGTGTAAATATGAGTCTGACAATAGCCCAAAAAGTTGAACAATGGTTAGCTGGTAATTATGACCAGGCCACTAAGGATGCTATTAGCTTGATGCGGTCTCAGTCAGGTGATGAATTGGCCGATAGTTTTTATAGAAACCTAGAATTTGGAACGGGGGGCTTAAGAGGTATTATGGGAGTAGGTACCAATAGGATAAATAAGTACACTATTGGCATGGCTACCCAAGGTTTTGCGAATTATTTAAATAAGACATATCCTACCGATAAAATTTCGGTGGTAGTGGGCCATGATAGCAGAAACAATGCAAGGTTTTTTGCCGAGACCACGGCGCAGGTATTTGCCGCAAATGGCATAAAAGTTTATTTATTTGAAGCCTTACGACCTACCCCTGAATTAAGCTTTGCTATTAGAAACCTGGAGGCCAAAGCAGGCGTAGTTTGCACCGCTTCACATAATCCCAAAGAATACAATGGGTATAAGGCTTATTGGAATGATGGAGGACAATTAGTGCCCCCACATGATAAAAATGTAATCACGGAAGTGGAAGCGATACAGTCTATTGATGATGTAAAATGGGAGGGCGGCGCTGCCAATATTGAACTCATTGGAACTTCAATGGATGATGCTTATACAAAAATGCTTCAAACATTAAGTGTATATCCGGAAGTGATTGCTAAGCAACACGATTTAAAAATTGTATACACACCTATTCATGGTACTGGTATAACCTTAGTGCCAAAAGTGTTAGCTGCTTATGGATTTACCAATGTGCATGTAGTAGAAGAACAGTCCATGCCTGATGGTAATTTTCCTACCGTGCATTATCCTAATCCAGAGGAGACGGAGACTATGAGTATTGGTTTACAAAAAGCCAAAGCATTAGATGCAGATATTATTTTAGGTACCGACCCTGATGCAGATAGAGTAGGTGTGGGTGTTAAAAACCATAAAGGGGACTGGGTACTAATGAATGGAAATCAAACAGCCGTATTGGCCTTTGCATATATGATGGAGGCGCGCAAGGCCAAAGGCGTTGCCAAGCCCAATGATATGGTCATTACCACTATTGTGACTACCGCTATGATCAATGAAGTAGCTAAGCAAAATAAGGTGAACTGCTACAATGTATTAACGGGTTTTAAATGGGTGGCTGAATTAGTAAAAGAAAAAGAAGGGAAGGAAAATTATATTATTGGAGGAGAGGAAAGTTTTGGTTTAATGATTGGAGATCAAATTAGAGACAAGGACGCCGTAAGTGCAGTAGCTATTTTATGTGAAATGGCTGCTTATGAAAAAGAAAAAGGCAGCAACTTATTTAATAAACTCATTGAGCTTTATATACAATACGGTTTTTATTATGAAAACTTAATTAGTATTACCAAAAAAGGAATGAACGGACAGGCAGCCATTGCTAAAATGATGGAAGACTACAGACAGTCTCCTCCGACTATGATTGACGGAGAAGCGGTGACCACCTTACTGGATTATGAATTACAGGTAGGTAAAAATTTAGCAACAGGAGAAACTTGGAAGATTAATTTACCTAAGAGTAATGTTTTGCAATTTATCACCGCTAATGGCAGTAAAATTTCGGCAAGACCTAGTGGTACAGAACCTAAAATAAAATTTTATTTTAGTGTGAATACTAAATTAAAAGACAAAGCAAGTTTTGATACTACTTATCAAATGCTACAAGATAAAATAAAGTCCATCATTTCTTCAATGCAATTAAATTAATTAATAGCATGAGAAAATGGGAAGATTTAGTAGACACCTACTTGCATAAAGGACTTCGTAATAAATTAGTAGAAATTTTAAAGGAGAAGGGCATCACTGACGAGCAGGTACTTAAAGCCATTCATTCTATTCCAAGACATTATTTTTTAGACTCGGCCTTTGATAAAATTGCCTATGAAGACCGCGCCTTTCCTATAGCCGCCGACCAGACTATTTCACAGCCTTATACGGTGGCTTATCAAACACAGTTACTGCAAATTAAGAAAGGGGAGAAAGTACTTGAAATAGGCACGGGGAGTATGTATCAAACTACGGTGCTTGCCGCGATGGGCGCCCAGGTATTTACCATTGAAAGACAGAAGCAATTATTTGACCAAACGCCCACTTATTTATTTAAAGAACAGTACCCTGGCATACAATTTTTCTTTGGGGATGGATTTGAAGGCCTGCCCTCATTAGCACCCTTTGATAAAATATTAATTACTGCAGCTGCTCCCAAAATCCCAGAAAAGTTATGGGCTCAATTGAAAGTGAGTGGCAAGATGATTATTCCTTTAGATGAATCGGATGGGGCACAAAGAATGTTAAGGCTTACTAAAAAAAGAGATGGCTCTGTAAAACAAGAAAAGTTTGATACTTTTTCTTTTGTACCTATGCTAGAAGGAAAAACTCAGAAATAAACTTTTATTGAGGAGGCATATTGTCCATACCGCCACCATCTTCTGATTTACTGCTCTTACGTTTTAATAAATTCACATCAAATTTTCCAAAACGATAAGAGAAGTTCAATCTAAAGAATTGTTGGTCTCTTGTTCTTGTGACATTTTGTGTAAAGTATAAACTCTCTGAGTAAGTCTTAATAACTCTTGTTTTAAATACGTCGCTTGCGCTCAAAGTCAATGATGCAGTTTTACCACCCTCCAAGGTCCAGTCTTTTCTAATGGCTAAGTCAAATTCATAGTTCGGTAAATTGTATCCTTGTGCTGTTGACTGTGGGCCACCAAAACCACCACCACCAAAACCTCCACCGCCTCTACCGCCACCACCTCCACCAGAATTACCACCTGGAGGTAGAATAGTCTTAGCTTGGTATTGCCCGCTAAATTGAAGAGACAAGCCTTTTACTAGTTTAAAGTTATTGTTCATCTTACTAAACCAGCTTGTTAAGTTGTTGTTGACATCCTGACCAATAATGGTTGAATTAATTGCTGATTTAAATAAGTTAAAACTTAAATTCAAATCCCACCATTTAGTAATGGCTGTTTTATTGCTAATTTCTAAACCAAAAACTTTGGAGGTATTGGCGTTGATATAGGAGCTATAAAAAGCGCTATCATTGTTGATAGGGTTGATATCCTTATAGATATAGTTGGTGATTAAGTTTGTGCTGTATTTATAATATGCAGTTGCTAGTAAATTTGACCCCTTTTTATACACATTATTATAGGCCACTTCAAAAGAATGTGTGAACTGCGGTTTCAATGTTGGGTTACCTACAGAAATATTTAATGGATCGCTATAATCCGCGAATGGTTGTAATTGAAATGCATTGGGCGCATTGATACGCTTTGAGTAATTAAGCTGTATATCAGTTTTATCGTTTAATTTATAACTAATAAATGCACTAGGGAATAAAGAGAGGGGTAATTTAATATTTGATTCTAAAGAATCCTGTCCTTGCTTATTTAATACGTTCGCCGTGTACTCTCTATTTTCTACCCTGAATCCAAGTTGATAACTAAGATTGTCTTTTTTTCCTCCTAAGTTGGTATAAGCAGCTAAAACTTGCTCATTGTATTTTAGTTGATTACTAACGCTATTTAATAATATTTCATTTCTAAATTGGTCTCTTGCATTGAATTCGCTGCGATTATTCATTCTAATACCCGCTTCAAATTTGACATCATTTTTCAATAATCTTTCATAATCAATATTAGAAGTATAATTCTTATTATATCCAGAACCAATGGTTCTTTGATTAATAATTGATGAATTAATTAAAGAGTTATTATCGTTGTTACTTTCATTGTAATTAAAATCTGCACTCAATTCGTGGCCTGTTTCAGCAAATAGGTGTTTGAAACTTGCTTGCGCTCCTTTATTTAAAAACGAAAAGATAGAGTTATTATTAAGTTTTATATTATTATCTCTGTTGACGCCATTGAATATGGAGTCGATTGTTTGATTAGAGGCATTTTCGAAATCTCCTTTTACTATATTTCCGAAAAGTGAAAAAGTATTTCTATTGTCGATTAAATAATCAAATCCTGCTCTGTAAAAAGAAAAGGCACTTAAGCCAATATTATCTGTATAGGTGCTAATACTATTTGGTGTCGGCGTTAAAAGAATATCTCTATAGTTGTCAATAGTACTGATTGATTTATTATTCCTAAGATTACCACTTGCTGAGAAGTTGATTTTATTGGATCTTAGATTCAAGTCGCCCCCTGCGGTTAATCTGCCGCGCATATCTATTCCAGTTCTAAGGCCACCATTATAACCATTCTTTTTATTCTTCTTCAACACAATATTTAAAATTCCAGCATTACCGCCTGATGCGTCATATTTAGCCGAAGGATTGGTAATGATTTCTACTTTATCAATAATATCTGCTGGAATTTGATCCATGGTTAAAGTCGTAGGACGATTGTCAATTAATAAGGTAGGCGTTGCATTTCTTAATGTTACATTGCCGTCAATGTCTACATTTAAGTTAGGAATGTTCTTCATCACTTCTACTGCAGTTTGACCTGTACTTGCTAAGTTTTTATCTACATTGAATATTTTTCTATCAATACCCATTTCGAATTGCGGCTTAGCGGAACTTGTTACAGTAACGCTTTGTAATTGAGTAGCGTCTTGTTCTAATTTAATATTGCCTAAATCTTTATCCACTAAGGCCATCATTTGTTGCATACTTTGTCCACCGCCCATTTTAATGCCAAAGCTTAATTGTTTTTCTAATTTTTTATAACCCACACTTGAAATGCTTAGTTTAAAATTGCCCATCACAGGTAGGTTTATAAAACTAAAATCGCCATTGGCGGCCGTTAACATAGTGCCTAAAATGACTTCTGTTGTTTTTTTGGTAACAGGGTCGAATTTGCTTCCTTTTATTTGTAGTGTAACGCCTTCTATTCCTTTTTTGTTCTCATCCACTATTTTACCATAAAAATGCCCTTGGTTCATAGTAGCACCTCCCGCTCCCGCTCTGGCTCCTGCTGCTGTTGGTATTTGTGCATTGGCACTCATTTGAATTAATATAAAAGAAATAAGGGTATATATATATTTCATACTCATTGGATGCGATTTTGTTCCTTGTGTTTATTTAAGTTGTAAATATCTAACTTAATCTTTAAGTAAGGCAGCTAGAATGTATAAACGGCAATTTAAATAGTAGTTAAAATAAAGTTTAAAATGAGCCCCCAAATAAAACCAAAGAAAAAAGCTGTGATTCTTATTCTTTGGGTGGCTTTTAGCAAGTATGTTTCAAGTTTTTTAGACCATTTGGCCTCCAGATTAAACAAAAAGGCGGATGCTGTTGATTGCTTATATTCAGATAGAAGTGCTGGAAAAATTTGATGAAGTTCTTCCAAGAAGACTTCTTTTAGTTGGGCTATTGTTTTATCGCCAATAAACATAGAAATAATAGGCATTTTTTGGACCAGCCTTTCTTTAAAAAACTCATCTAATTTGGCGTCTATAAAAGGGAGTATTTTTTGAAAGCTATCTGCCTGTGTTAATTCGGGTAATATTTGATGAATTGAAATTTGACCTGCCTTTTTTGCAAAAAGACTTTGCCATTGCCTGTCGGCCATGTGAATAGTTTGATGGGGAAAGAAAATGATTTTAATAAATCCCCAGCTAATAAGCCAGCCAAAGCTAGCTACCAATAAAGGTAATAAAAGCAGTTGCATAGAAACCGGTTTATATAAAAAAACCTATCCTTCGCCCGAATACTCGGAAAGGATAGGTTTTGGGGAGAACGATGGGTCTCGAACCCACGACCTACAGATCCACAAACTGTCGCTCTAACCTACTGAGCTACGCCCTCCATTTAGGGTCGCAAAAATACGTTAAATAAGGAACGAAAGAAAGAAGTTTTCCATGTTTTTATAAATTTGTCACAAAAATGATGGCTTTATTTCATTTATAGTCCTATGATAGGCATTTTATACTATTTTTGAAATACTTCATGCGCAAAATTATGACATACGTAAAACAAAATAAGTGGAAATTCTTTGCCACTTTAATATTAGTAGGAGGGTTGTTTTTCGCTTTCAACACCTTCAATACAGCCAATTCAGAAACTTCAGAAATTAGACATAGGAAACTATTAACTACCATAGGCCGTTTATTAGAAAGCGAGCATTATAGCCCAAGGCTAATTGATGATAAATTTTCAAAAGATGTTTTTGATGCCTATTTAAAAACTTTAGATCCTGAAAAAAATATTTTACTTCAATCAGATGTCGATTCTTTAAAAGTTTTCGCTACCACTATTGACGATGAAATACATGGAGCAGCCATTCAATTTGAACCTGCTGCAACTGCTATATATGAAAGAAGGGCTAAAGAAATAAAAGCGATTTTTGAATCTATCATTGATAAGCCATTCGATTTCACCACAGATGATTCTTTAATGGTGGATACCGATAAAATGAATTATGCTGCTAATAAAGCAGAAAGAGTCAAAAGATGGCATGATGCGATTAAGTATAAAGTATTGGATAGATATGTTAGTTTATTAGAAGATAGAGAAAAGCATGCAAAGGCGAAAGCAGAAAAAGCAGTGGCCGATGCTGGTAAAATTAAAGATACTGTCAAAGATAATTTCATAGTGAAAACAGATATGGAGTTAGAGGTGGATGCACGTAACACGATAAAGAAAAATTATATTAAAAGATTTGGTCTTTTAGAAAAAACTTTTGATAAAGAAAAAAGGTTTGAATCTTTTTTAAATACTATTACAAGTTTAATGGATCCGCATACCGATTATTTTGCACCCGTTGAAAAAAGGTCTTTCACTGAGCAAATGAGTGGTACTTTTTATGGCATTGGTGCTCAGTTAACACAGGATGATAATGGGGTAAAGATTGCAAGTGTTCAGCCAGGCGGTGCTGCTTGGAAGTCGGGACTCATTGTAGTGAATGACGTGATTGTAAAAATTGCACAAGGCGCCGAAGAGCCAGTGGATGTGACTGGATATGAAACCACAGATGCCGTTAAATTAATAAGAGGGGACCTAGGTACTGAAGTAAGATTAACCATAAGAAAGCCAGATGGCACCACTAAAGTAGTGGCCTTGATAAGAGAGAAAATTGTTTTAGATGAAGGTTTTGCAAGAAGTGCTATTATTCAAAATGGCAATGAAAAAATTGGCTACATCTTACTACCCGATTTTTATGCCGACTTTGAAAGAGAAGAGGGCGCAAGATGTTCAAAAGATATTGCTAAAGAGGTTGAAAAATTAAAAGCAGAAAAAGTAAAAGGTATTATTATTGATGTTAGATATAATGGAGGTGGTTCTTTATACGAAGTAGTTCAAATGGCAGGCTTATTCATTGATAAAGGACCCATTGTTCAAATTAGAAATAAAGAAGGAAGGTCTCAAACATTATCGGATGAAACACCTGGTATTTTATACGACGGGCCATTAGTAGTGATGGTCAATGAATTTAGTGCCTCTGCAAGTGAAATTTTTGCAGGTGCTATACAAGATTATAAAAGAGGTTTAGTAGTAGGAAGTACTTCTAGTTATGGAAAGGGTACTGTGCAAAGAAATGTGGCTTTTGGAAAACCATTAGATGCCATGGGAATACAAACTGAATATGGCGCGGTGAAATTAACCTTCCAAAAGTTTTATAGAGTGACTGGCAGTTCAACACAAAGAAAAGGTATAGTGCCAGATGTCGTACTCCCAGATGACTATGAGTTTTTGAAATACCGCGAAAAAGACAATCCATCTGCCCTTCCATGGGATGAAATGGAGCGCGCTAAGTTCTCTCCTTGGACAAGTTCAAATGAAATAGCTACAATTGCTGCTAAAGCAAATAATAAAATCAAAAACGATACAGCCACTATTCGTTTTAAGAAAAATTTAGAATGGGTATCTGCTCAAGTAGACAAGTCGGTTGCTTTAGAGATTAATAAATACAGACAGTATAAAAAAGAAATTCAAAATGTACTTCAGCAAAATGAAAACATAATGAAATTAAAGACACCTATGACGATAAGCGCTTTGAAAGCAGATTATGATAAGTTTTATAATAACCCAGATAAATCAAAGCAAGATAGATACCAGGCTTGGTTGAAAATGGTCGCTAAAGATATTCAAGTAAATGAGTCTAGTAAATTAATAACAGCGTTTGCTAAACCTAATTTAATAGCAAAAAAAGGTTAGAGGAGTATGAAAGTGGAAACATCGGCTAATGTGAAAACATGGCATGTAATATATACAAAGTCTAAATGGGAGAAAAAGGTAGACGGCTTATTAACTAAAAATGGCTTTGAAAGCTGGTGCCCTGTTCAAAAAAGAGAAAGGCAATGGTCTGATCGTAAAAAGATTATTGAAGAGCCTTTGTTTAGATCTTATGTTTTTATCAAGGCGAGCAAAGAAGACCACACAAAAATTTTATCTACCATGGGCGTAGTTAATTTTTTATACTTTCTTAGAAAGCCTGCCATTATAAGAGATAATGAAATTGAGGCAATTCGTAAATACTTAGGACAATCGGATGCCACCATTCAAGTAGTAGACATGGCCAATATACCCCCTGAAACTAAGGTGGAAATTAACCAAGGCTTATTTATGGGACAGAAAGGGCAGGTAGTGAAGACGAGCAAAAAATCGGTGTATGTGAAATTGGAGAGTATAAATATGATGATGATTGTAGAGTTTAAAGCTTCTGAAGTTTCGCTTCAATAATCTTTTCTAATAATCTTTCTACAATAATTTCCAATCAATAATTTGGTTACTCCACTCGGCGCGATGCGGTGTTTCAACTTTAATATAGTTATCGGTAAAGCCTTCTAACATTAACATGCCCTCATTTTCTTTATCTACTTTAGGCGACTCAAATAAAACCTTTCTGGTAGCACCTCTTTGGCTTTCGGTAAAGTATTGTAGTTTCTGATAGGATAAATTTCTAAGTATTTTATTTCTTTCATGACGCTCTTGCATAGGTACAATGGGCTTAATGGTCAAGGCCTTTGTAGCCGCTCTTTCGGAATAAGTAAATACATGTAAATAAGCAATATCTAATGCATGTATAAATTCAAGGCTTTCTTTAAAATAGTCTTTTGTTTCTCCAGGAGAACCCACAATGACATCTACTCCAATACAAGCATGAGGCATTATTTTTTTAATCAGGTCCACTCTTTCTTGGTATAAATCGCGGGTATATCTTCTTTGCATTAATTTCAAAACAGCGTCCGATCCACTTTGTAAAGGAATATGAAAATGAGGCATGATGCGCTTACTACCTGCAACAAATTCTATTATTTCATTGGTGAGTAAGTTCGGTTCAATAGAAGAGATACGGTACCTAGGCATGTTGGTGTCCTTTTCAAGGGCCTTCAGTAAGTCAAAGAAATTTTCTGTATGTTTTTTTCCGCCCTCTTCACTTTTTCCAAAATCACCTAAATTAATACCTGTTAATACAATTTCTTTTACACCCTTGCTTGCAAGTGTTTGTGCCTCTGCTACCACATTTTCAATACGGTCGCTTCTGCTTTTACCACGGGCCATGGGTATGGTACAAAAAGTACAACTATAATCACAGCCATCCTGTACTTTTAAAAAAGTACGGGTTCTATCATTAACAGAATAAGAACTTTTAAAATCGGTAACGGTATCAATATCGCAACTACATATTTTAGTGGCATCGCCCTTGGTTAAATTGGCTAAATGAGGAACAAGGTTAAATTTTTCAGAAGCGCCTAGCACTAAATCCACACCGGGGATTTCGGCAATTTCTTTGGGCTTTAATTGTGCATAGCAACCAGTTATGACTACAAAACTTTCTGGAGCCAGTCTTTGAATTCTTCTTACCAACTGACGACATTCCTTATCTGCATTTTCTGTTACAGAACAGGTGTTGATCACATATATATCGGCCTTCTCTGTAAAGGCCTTTTTTTTGAAACCTTCCTTCTCTAATTGTCTAGAAAGGGTGGAAGTCTCTGAAAAATTGAGTTTACAGCCTAAAGTATGAAATGCGACCGATTGGTTTTTTTGCATGAGGGCTCAAAGATAAAAAACCTAGGGGGAATGGGGAAATCTTAAAATATACTTAAAGCGCCTATTATGGGCCTATTAATTTCCCATTTTGCCTAGTTTCAATTAAGTTTGCAACTAATAAAACACTCAAAATGGACTTTAAGAAAATTAATAATTGGACGGGTTGGATCGTCACTTTATTTGCATGTACAGTTTATGTAATGACAACTGAAGCAACAGGTAGTTTTTGGGACGCAGGTGAGTTTATTAGCAGTGCCTATAAATTACAAATTCCTCATCCTCCTGGAGCGCCAATGTTTGTATTATTAGGTCGTGTATTTATTATCCTTTTTGGAGACAATCCTTTAACTGCAGCAAAGGCAGTTAATACCATGAGTGCACTTGCTAGTGGTTTTACCGTTTTATTTTTATTTTGGACCATTACGCATTTTGCCAAAAGAATGTTGGAGACAGGCAAAGAGGTAGCCTTAACAACTCAACAAATTATTTTAATCATGGGCGCTGGTATTGTAGGTGCCTTAGGATATACTTTTAGTGATACCGCTTGGTATAGTGCAGTAGAAGGGGAAGTGTATGCACTTAGTTCATTTTTCACCGCCTTGGTTTTTTGGGCTATTTTGAAATGGGAACATAAAGCCGATCAACCTGGTGCAGACAAATGGATCATCTTTATTTTCTATATAATGGGTGTATCTATTGGGGTGCATTTATTGAACTTATTAACTATTCCTGCCATTGTAATGGTGTATTATTTCAGACAATACAAGCCAAGTTTAATGGGCGGGTTAGTCGCTTTTTTAGTGGGTGTAATTATTACAGGTTTTGTACAAGTATTTTTAATTCAATATACTATTAAGTGGGCGGGTGCCTTTGACGTTAATTTTGTGAACTCAATGGGCCTACCTTTCTTTTCTGGTTTTATATTCTTCTTTGTTTTAGTAGCTGTTGTTTTAGCCCTAGGCATTCGATATGCCAATAAAAAAGGGTTTTACTTTTTAAAATTGGGTATCTGGTGTACTACCTTTTTCTTATTAGGTTATACTAGTTATTTAACCACCATGGTGCGTTCAAATGCAGACCCTTCTGTGGATATGTACAATGTAGATAATCCTGTTACTTTAATGGGTTACTTAGGAAGAGAGCAGTATGGCGATTGGCCTATTTTATTCGGACCAGACTATGTAGATAAAGTAGAGAATGTAGAAAATGGAGATCAATATGTGAAAGCAAAAACTACTTATGAAATTGCTGGTAAAAACTATAAAAGAGATTGGTCTTCTGCGCCATCGGCTCACTTGTTTCCAAGAATGTGGGACTCTGACAATGACAGAGGTCAGATGGATAGCTTTAAAGCCTTTGCAGGAGTGGAAGACGGAACACCTCCTACCTTAAGAGATAATATCAAGTACTTTACTAATTATCAATTTGGTTTTATGTACCTGCGTTATTTCCTTTGGAATTTTGCGGGTAAGCAAAACGATTTGCAAGGTTTTGGAAATGTAAGAGATGGTAATTTTAGCACAGGTATTTCTTTTATTGATAATTTCATTTTTGGCGATCAATCTAAATTACCAGACAGTATCAATAAAAATAATAAAGCGCATAATTCTTTATTTATGTTGCCTTTTCTTTTAGGTATACTTGGCTTTATTTTTCAATACCAAAAAAATAAAAAAGATTTTATAATCACTGGACTACTTTTCTTCTTTACCGGTATAGCCATTGTTATTTATTTGAATCAACAAAGTTTACAACCACGTGAGCGTGACTATGCTTATGTTGGATCCTTCTATGCCTTTGCGATTTGGATTGGATTGGGTGTTTTGCAAATTGCTATTTGGTTAGAGAAGTTTTTAAATAAAAAAATAGCTGCTATTGCGGCTACCGTTATTTCGTTTTTAGCGGTACCGGCCTTAATGGCCCAGCAAGAATGGGATGACCATGATAGAAGTCAAAAAACATTACCACGTGATTTAGCGCGTAATTATTTAGAAAGCTGTCCTCCCAATGCTATTTTATTTTCTTTCGGAGATAATGATACTTACCCATTATGGTATGCGCAAGAGGTAGAAGGTATCAGACCTGACGTGCGTGTGGTGGTGAATAGTTTATTAGGCTCAGATTGGTATATGAAAGAGCTTAGATATAAAGTAAATAAGAGTGATAAATTTGATGTTATTTTTACTGAAGAACAAGTATCTGGCAGTAAGTTAAATGTAGCTTATTACACTGCTGTACCTGGTTTTGGGGAGGCTACTTACCATGACTTAGATTCTGTATTTAGAAACGTCATTGCAGATCCATTGGGTAAATACCAAGCCAGTACACAAGAAGGGCCTGTGAATATTTTCCCTACCCATAAGTTTAAAGTACCTGTCAATAAAGCCAATGCATTGGCATCGGGTATTGCAAAACCTACAGATAGCATAGTAGATGAATTATTAATTGACTTTAATCCGAATAGACAATACTTACTTAAAAACGAAATGGCTATTTATGCCATCATTGCTACTTCACAATTTAAAAGACCTATTTGCTTTACTTCTACGCAAGAATTAAAAGAAATGGGATTAGATAAATATGTGCGTCAAACAGGTATGTCTTATCAATTGGTGCCTGCAATTGGTCAAGGTATTGATACAGACGTTGCTTATAAAAACATTATGACAAAGTTCACTTTTGGAAATGCTAAAAATCCGAATGTGTATTTTGATGAAGAAAATCGCAGACATTTAAATTCTATTCGTTTAACGATTGCACAAATAGCACAAGCCTTAGTAAGTGAAGGTAAATTAGACAGTGCTAGACAAATTATTAGAAAATTAGACAGTGAAACCAATGAAAAGAGTTTCCCTTATGGTATGACTTCTAATAGAGGCAATCAACATAATTATTTCTCTTATATTTTATTACAGTCATGTTATGCAGCTGGTGAAATGAATATTGCCAAGAAGATATCGGGCTCTGTGCTTAAGGACTTAAATCAATCAATTGCTTATTATAAATCATTGGGTGACCCTATGTCTGAAGACCAGTATATGCAAAACCTTGAGAATGCTTATCAAAACAAGCCAAATAGTTTAAGCAATAAGCAAATAGTCTTTGTGCAAGACGCCTTAACTACTTATCAACTTATTGCAGCTATTAATAAAATGAGCCAAGACTTTGCAGTCAAAAAATAATTTATAAAATAGTTAAAAGGGTAGCTACTACTTTATCAATCTCTGCTTTTGTATTGTGTTTAGAGAAAGAGAAACGAACCGTGACATCATTGCTTCCTTTGTGTAGTGCATGTATTACATGAGAGCCGGTTTGTGCACCACTTGAACAGGCGCTGCCCCCGCTAGCGCAAATATGTTGAATATCTAGGTTAAATAAAATCATTTCCGTTTTTTCTGACTTAGGAAAGTTAACGCTAAGGGTAGTGTAAAGACTTTTTCCAAAAGGATCGCCATTAAAACTCACCCCAGGTATTTTATTAACCAGTTCGTCGTGCATATACTTTTTTAAACTAGCAATAGCAGCACTATCTTTTTCAAAATTTTCAGTAGCGATGTCTAATGCTTTGGCTAAGCCTACAATGCCGTATAAATTTTCGGTACCCGCGCGCATATTTCTTTCCTGTGCACCGCCGTGTAATAAAGGGTTAATCTTTATATTTTCACTTATGTATAAAATGCCAACGCCTTTTGGCCCATGAAATTTATGTCCTGCACCTGTGATAAAATCTACGGGCGTATTGGCTAAGTCAAAAGGGAAATGGCCTACCGTTTGAACGGTATCGCTATGGAAATAAGCATCATACTTTTTACAAATAGCACCCACTTCCATTAGGTCAATCATATTGCCAATTTCATTATTAGCATGCATAATGCTCACAATAGTTTTTTCATTACTAGCTGCAAGAATTTGTTCAAGATGAGCAGTATCTATATGGCCATTGGGAAGAATATTAACCAAACTAAGCTTTGCATTATATTTTTTAGCCAAATGGCTTACAGTATGAAGGGTAGCATGGTGTTCGATGGGAGAGCTCACAATATGTTTGCAGTCCAAGTTTTCCATGGCAGCATGTAAAACGGTATTACTACTTTCAGTGCCCCCACTTGTAAAAAATATTTCAGCAGGGCGAGCGCCTAAAATTTTAGCCACTTGTTTTCTAGCTTGTTCAATGGCCATTCTTGTTTCACGCCCGTAGCTGTATATAGAAGAAGGGTTGCCAAATTTCTCGGTCATATAAGGCATCATAGCTGCTAAGACCAAGGGGTCTAGTGAAGTAGTAGCTGCGTTATCAAGGTAAATTCTTTCCATGGATGAGTGTATGTCTAGTCTCTAAATTTAAATTATAAGCTTTTTCTAAGTTAGTTAATTGTAGCTATAATTGAAATAATCTCGTCCGCTAATTTATCGGCAGCTGCTTGTGTGGGCGCTTCTGTATAAATACGAATTATAGGTTCTGTATTACTAGATCTAAGATGTACCCATTCGTTTTCGAAATCAATTTTAAAGCCATCTTCTTTATTAATAGGAAAGGCTGCAAATTTTGTAGCAAGTACATCAAATATTTTACTAAGTGAAGTAGAGGCATCGAGATCCATTTTCTTCTTACTCATAAAATAAGCAGGGTAGCTGGCTCTTAAAGCTGAAGCTGTCATTTTAGTTTTCGCCAAATGCGTTAAAAACAAAGCAATGCCAATAAGGGCGTCTCTTCCATAATGTAAATCAGGTACAATAATACCACCATTCCCTTCTCCGCCAATGACTGCTTTTTCGCTTTTCATTTTATGCACCACATTCACTTCGCCTACAGCACTTGCAAAATAGCTACAACCGTATTTTTCAGTGACATCTCTTAAAGCACGGGTAGAAGATAAATTACTAACAGTGGCTCCTTTTTTATTTTGTAAAATATAATCGGCTACAGATACCAGTGTATATTCTTCTCCAAATAATTCTCCATTTTCACTTACAAAACATAGGCGGTCTACATCAGGGTCTACGGCGATGCCTAGGCTTGCTTTTTTAGCAAGCACAGTATCGCAAAGTTCAGTAAGGTTTTCTTTCAAAGGCTCTGGGTTATGAGCAAAATTGCCATGCATATCGCCATTTAAAATAGTTATCTCATTTACGCCAATGGCTTTTAGTAAGGCAGGCACTGTAAAAGCACCTGAACTATTAATAGCATCCACTGCCACTGAAAAGTTAGCTGCTTTTATAGCATTCACATCTACTAATGGATAATTTAGAATGGCTTGAATATGTTTTTCAAGACTATCCTTATTTGGAATTATTTTTCCTAAATCATCTATGCTTGCGTAATTGAAATCTTCGTTAGCAGCTAATGTTAAAATGGTTTTCCCCTCCTCACCACTTACAAACTCTCCTTTTTCATTTAACAGTTTTAAAGCATTCCACTGTTTAGGGTTATGGCTAGCTGTAAGAATAATACCACCATCTGCTTTTTCAAAAACCACGGCCATTTCAACAGTGGGTGTGGTGCTTAATCCCAAATGAATCACATCTATACCTAGGGCCAAAAGGCTCTGTTCTACCAATACTTCAACCATTTCCCCGCTTATTCTTCCGTCTCTACCCACCACTACTTTTTTCTTCCTAGGTGATTTATGGATAAGCCAGCTGCCATAGGCAGAGGCAAACTTAACAATGTCGATAGGAGTAAGGTTATCATTGGGTTTGCCTCCAATGGTGCCCCTAAATCCTGAAATACTCTTAATAAGTGCCATAGCTACTCTTTTTTACTTTATAAATTGCTTCGGCAAATTTACTTTAAATTTTTACACTTCCTTGTATCTTTATGGCATGATACTAGACATTTGGACATCTTTGGAAAAGGCAGATCAAGCCTTATTTGAGCTTATCAATGGTCTTTGGACCAATGCCTTCTTTGATGCTTTTATGCCATGGATGCGTACTTCTGAAAATTGGTTTCCCTTCTATCTGGCTTTAATAGTCTTTGTATTCTACCGCTGGGGCTGGAAGGCTTGGAAATGGTTATTTATAGTGGCCATAACAATAGGCCTGTCTGATCAATTGAGCAGCTTTTTTTTCAAACCCTTCTTTCACAGGTTAAGACCCTGTGCCGACCCTGCTATGTTAACGCATGTAAAATTATTATTAGGGACTTGTCCCAGTAATTTTAGTTTTACTTCTTCTCATGCGACCAATCATTTTTCTTTAGCCATTTTTGTATTTATGACTTTGCAACCCTTATTCAAAAAGTATAGCTATTTGTTTTTTGTGTGGGCAGGAATTATTTGTTATGCACAAGTGTATGTAGGCGTGCATTATCCCTTAGATGTATTGGCAGGCGCTTTGCTTGGACTAATGATAGGCTATGCAGGTGCAAGTGTATATTCGAAATGGATGTCTAGAAATTAAACTGGGTCGTATTCTTAGGGTAGATGAGTTCGTAACTTTTTCGAACACCTTTTGCATTTACATGAAAAATATTTATTTGCTGGTCATTCACTCCAAATAAAACCTCACATAAAACATTGAGTTGATTTAGCTGTTTTATATTTTTTATTTCAAAATAAGTCCAAGTACTTTCTTTTTGAATTTCAAATCCAACATAATCTAAAGTAGATTTATTTCCATTTACAGATAAGTTTAAACGCTTTGCTAAATAAGCTTTAAGAAGGGCATCCCCTTTACTTTTTTGACTGGGTTGAGACAAATCAATGGTCGTTTTGGTATCGGCAGCAATCATTTTTTCTAGATCATTGGTGAAACAACGCACGCTAATTTCAATAGTGGCTTCTTTTTCATTATGATTGATATCAATTACAGATACGAAAAAGGGGTGCATTAAACTTAGCATCGCGGTAAAAAGGGTGTTCCATCCAACTAAAAGCATATAAATTTATTTGTATCTTACAAAGGTCTTGATTAATTTAACATTTTAAAAATTTTCATTGAATGAATGAGCTTTTTATTTTTGCGCACCTTGGATTTAGGCATATTATGGATATCAATGGGTCTGATCATATGTTGTTTATTCTGGCCCTTGTGATTCGTTATATGGCAGCAGATTGGAAAAAGATATTGATTTTAGTAACTTCTTTTACCATTGGCCACTCTATTACCTTGGCTTTAAGTACTTTAGAATGGATTTATTTCCCCATGTATTTGATTGAGCTATTCATCCCCATCACCATATTATTAACTGCCCTTTCTAATCTTTATGTAAAAGATTTTAGTTACGCCGCTAAGTATCATATTATATATTATTTAGCTTTATTTTTTGGCCTTATTCATGGCTTGGGCTTTAGCAATTATCTCAAAAGCTTACTAGGTAAGGAGGAAAGCATTGTGCTGCCTCTTTTTTCATTTAATCTAGGCTTGGAATTGGGTCAGCTATTGATTGTGGGCTGTATATTAGTTTTTGCTTTTCTGCTCGTAAATCGCTTTAAGATAGACCGAAAATCGTATATTCGAATTGGATCTTTTATCACCATTGGACTTTCTTTGATCATGATAATAGATCGTATCAAACCTTTTTTAAATAAATAGATTCTATGCAAATCAAAAAATTAGCTTCTTTGAGTTTTGTTTTCTTAACAAGTGTAACTTGTTTATTGGCACAAGACATTCGCAACAACCCAAGTTCTAATCATGGCAATAAGTTTGAACAGTTGGGTACTATCTTAGCCACACCTAATGAGTATCGAACAGCAAGTGGCGCACCAGGTACAAAATATTGGCAACAAAGAGCAGATTATGATATCAAAGCCACATTGGATGAAAAAAAATTAATGCTATCTGGCACCGAAACAGTTACCTATTTCAATAACTCACCCGATGTACTTACCTATTTATGGTTACAGTTAGATGAAAATGAACATAGCACAGTGAATAACGCAGGCTTCCCTCTTGAAACGCGCTTAGGACGTGGGGTAACTACTGCCACTATTGATAAATTAATAGAACAAAAAACCGATAATGGATTGGGTCATATCATCACCTCTTTAACAGATGCGTTGGGTGCGAAGTTAAAATATACTATCAATGGTACGATGATGCGTATTGAAACGCCTACACCCTTAAAGCCGGGTCAAAAAATTATTTTTAAATTAAGTTGGAACTATAAAATTACTGATAGAATGACCGTTGCCGGCAGAGGCGGTTATGAATATTTCCCTGAGGACGGCAACTATTTATTTACCATGACACAATGGTATCCTCGTTTATGTGTCTACTCCGATTTTCAAGGATGGCAAAATCATCAATTTACCGGTAGAGGTGAATTTGCTTTAGTTTTTGGTAATTATAAAGTGGCCATCACAGTTCCAGGTGATCACGTGGTGATGGCAACAGGTCAAGCACAAAATTATCCTGCGGTATTGTCTGCAGCACAATTAGCTAGATGGAATAAAGCGCAAACTTCTACAGAACCTATAGAGATAGTTACTTTGGAAGAAGCAAAAAATGCAGAAAAAAATAAAGTCACTACACAAAAGACTTGGGTTTTTAATGCAGAAAATGTGCGTGATTTTGCATTTGGATCTAGCCGTAAATTCATTTGGGATGCAATGGCTGCCAATGTAGAAGGTAAGAAAGTAATGTGCATGAGTGGATATGGAAAAGAAGCCTATGGTTTATACCGTAAGTTTTCAACAAAAGCAGTAGCGCATACCATTAAATCATACTCTAAGTTTAGTATTCCTTATCCATACCCTGTAGCACAAAGTATTGAAGCTTCTAATGGAATGGAGTATCCAATGATTTGTTTTAACTATGGTCGTACTGAAAAAGATGGTACTTATACAGAATCGGCTAAAAATGGTATGTTAGGTGTTATTATTCATGAAGTGGGCCATAACTTCTTCCCTATGATTATTAATAGTGATGAACGTCAATGGTCATGGATGGACGAAGGCTTGAATTCATTCGTAGAATACTTAACAGAAGAATTATACGATAATAAATTTCCTACAAGAGGGGGTCCGGCCTGGACCATTGCAGATTACATGCGCTTGCCTAAGGATCAATTGGAACCCATCATGACGAATAGTGAAAATATTATTCAATTTGGACCGAATGCTTATACTAAACCTGCAACAGCTTTAAATATTTTAAGAGAAACGGTAATGGGGCGTGAGCTCTTTGATTACGCCTTTAAAGAATATGCTCGTCGTTGGGCATTTAAACATCCAACACCTGCCGATTTATTTAGAACCATGGAAGATGCAAGTGCTATAGATTTAGATTGGTATTGGAGAGGATGGTTTTATGGTATTGATCCGGTTGATATTGCGATAGATACGGTGAGACATGCTGTCTATGATCCAAGTGCTACTGCTGCGCCAACAATGGGTGGTCGTGGAGGCAGGATAGGTGCTGCTGGGCCTAGAGCTATAGACAAACCTATGCTCCCTGGTTTTGATGATATTTCAAAAGTTAGAAATAGAGCCGATAAGTCCATTGTGTTTTTAACAGATGCCGATACAAGTTTGCGTGATTTTTATTGGAGATATGCTAGAGGTTTGGAGCCTTATGATTCTGTCACTAAGCAGCCTGCAATGAGTTATGGGTCGATGGAACCATTAACAGATGCTGAAAAAGCAAAATATGCCGATGTAAATTTATATGAAATTACTTTTTTAAATAAAGGTGGTTTAGTAATGCCTATTATTGTTGAATTTACGTTTGAAGACGGCACCAAAGAATTACAAAAGTTATCTGCTCAAATTTGGAGACATAATGAAAATAAAGTGGTGAGTACTTTTTTAACCAATAAAAAAGCAGTCTCTATTAATCTAGATCCTATGCGTGAAACAGCAGATATTAATGTGAATAATAATAGCTGGCCTAAAGTGGCGGCGCCTTCCAATTTTTCATTATTCAAAATGAAAGGTGCGGGACGTGGACAATCGATGGGCTTATCACCTATGCAAAATGCGCAAAATAAAAATTAAGCAACTAGCTACTACTTATTAATTGTAAATAAAAAAGGCGCTCCAAAAATGGTAGCGCCTTTTTTTATTGATTGGCCGAGGCCTTATAATATTTCCATTTTTCAATCACTGCTTGCATATCGGAAGGCAGTGGGCTATCAAAACTAATTTGCTTTTCAGTGGTGGGATGTATAAAGCCTAAGGTTTGTGCATGTAAAGCACATCTTGGGCAGGCGTCGAAGCAATTATCTACAAACTGCTTATACTTTGTATAAATGGTACCTTTTAAAATTCTATCGCCACCATATTCAAAATCGTTGAATAGTGTATGGCCAATATGTTTCATATGCACTCTAATCTGATGCGTTCTTCCTGTTTCCAGAATACAAGACACTAAGGTTACATAATTATAACGCTCTATCACTTTATAGTGTGTAATGGCATGCTTGCCTATTTCTTCATCGGGGTAAGCGTCAAACATTTTTCTATTCGACTTATGACGGGCAATATTGGCTATAATAGTTCCTTCTTCTTGTTCCATATCGCCCCAAACAACGGCCACATATTTTCTTTCAACCGTATGGTTAAAAAATTGTTTGGCTAAATGACTTGCGGCTTCAGGTGTTTTAGCAAGTACAATTAAACCGGTCGTGTTTTTATCTATACGATGTACTAGTCCAAAGCGAGGAAGTACTTCTTCGTTTAAATCGGGGTTTTGGGAAAGTAAATGATGCGCCACTCCATTAAGTAATGTACCCGTATAATTTCCAATGCCCGGATGCACTACCATATTAGAAGGTTTGTTAATCACCATCACTGCCTCATCTTCATAGACAATATCTAAGTGCATGGCCTCAGGCTTGAGGTCGGTGTATTCTGGATTGATAATACTTAAGTAAACGACTTCGTCACCGGGTCTTGTTTTGTAATTGCTCTTCACTACTTTGCCATTCACGGTTAAAAAGCCGCCGTCAATGCCGTTTTGTAATTTGCTTCTGGTAATACCTTCAATTCTTGCTTGCACCCATTTATCAATACGCATGGGGGCTTGGCCTTTATCTACAGTAAAGGAAACTCGGTCATAAAGGGACTCGCTATTTTCTTCCGCTATGGGCTCTAATTCTTCTGACATGATGCAAAAGTAGGATATTGCTGCTTAGTTTGTAACTTTGCTTTATGCGTCAAAAAGTTTTTTTCGAGGATATGGGCATTCGATCCTATCAGCCCAGTTGGGATTACCAGGAGGAATTGCTACTAAAAAATACGCAAATCAAATGGGCGGCTAGGCAAAACGAGCAAGATCTAAAAACCACCAACACAGAACATAGATTATTAATGGTAGAGCATAATCCTGTATTTACTTTAGGGAAAAGTGGCAAAAGAGAGCATGTTTTAGTGTCGGAGGAACAATTAAAGAATTTAGGTATTGAGTTTTTTCATATCAATAGAGGAGGAGATGTGACTTACCATGGTTTACAACAAATTGTAGGTTATCCCATTTTGGATTTAGATAAATTTAAAACTGACCTCGGTTGGTATTTAAGAAGTCTTGAACAAGTTATTATTGATCTGATGGCTGAATACGGATTAAAGGGAGAGAGAAGCGCTGGAGAAACAGGCGTTTGGTTAGAACCGAATGACCCCTTTATGGCCAGAAAAATTTGTGCCATGGGTATTAAATGTAGTAGATGGATAACCATGCATGGTTTTGCCCTCAATGTAAATACCGATTTATCTCATTTTGAATTTATAGTGCCTTGTGGTATACAAGGAAAAACAGTTACCTCTTTAGAAAAAGAATTAGGATATAAGCTGAATTACGAAGACGTAAAAGAAAAAGTAAAAAAACATTTTCAATTAATATTTGATTGCGAACTAGTTTAATAAAGCAAGCTCCCTAAGGGCAAGGATCTATTGCCTTGCAAGCCTCCACTATGTATTACTAATATTTTACTCCCTTCTTTGAAATAGTTTTCTTTCATTAAGCTATATACAGCCATTAAAAGTTTACCTGTATACACTATATCGGTAGGAATTTTTTCAGTTACCCATAATTGGTTCATAAAAGCAATGAGTGCTGGGTTTGTTTTAGCATAACCGCCTTGGTGAAAATTATGCAGTAAGGTGAATGGCTTAGTGCAATCTTTTAATAGAGTTTTTATTTCTGCTTCAATGCTTGCTTCATTTTTTAATATAGGAATACCAATTACATTTTGATTTGGTGCAGCTGCCTGAATTAAGCCAGCTAGCATTGTGCCTGTGCCCACTGCCGCAATAATAGTAGTATAGTCTTTGCAATGCGCATTTAAAATAGTGGATGCTCCTTTAGCGCCTAGCTCGCCATAGCCGCCTTCGTCAATGAAGTAAATAGAGTCATTATCAATACTTCTGTGCTGATTTGTATTTAGTATTTCATTTTTTATTTCCTGAAAATGTGTTCTTCCAATAAATTTCAATTGCATTCCATAGGCTTGCGCTTCTTGTAAACTTGGCGTTATGGCATCTTCCTTAGTGGCTCTCACATAGCCAATACTTTTTACATTATTTTCTTTTGCCGCATAAGCCAAGGCTACTAAATGATTAGAATAGGGTCCACCGAAACTGGCAATAGTGCTGCAAGATTGACTAATAGCTTCTTCTATATAATACCTAAGCTTAAACCATTTATTGCCACTTACAATGGGGTGTAGCTTATCTAGCCTTAGAATACTAGCTTCTATAGTTGAACTACTAAAACTTACAAGGGGATCAATGCTAATGGAATCAAATCTAATGGTAGCTTTCAATGTTTTTTTATTTAAGAGAAATTGGTTAATTTTACCTACTCATTTATAATGTGTATTCAACAGTAAACTATCCTAAAATTAGGACTAAATTAGATTCAAATTAATTGAAAATATATGGC
>Ga0208787_1000148_pt1 | contig 34453 bp, 28 predicted proteins | sample Wag4_2014_7_11_FD_187362 | JGI IMG/M metagenome (GOLD analysis project Ga0208787, IMG submission 187362) | Fresh water microbial communities from Ohio, USA - Utica-2 Time Series HT 2014_7_11 (SPAdes) (version 2) | ecosystem: Environmental > Aquatic > Freshwater > Water tank | place: USA: Ohio...
GTCGAAAGAAAAAACAGGAAAGATATCCAGATCAGGGAACAACAATTTTTTGATTGGTTGCTGAAGGGCGAAAAGCCAACTGTCTGGTTAACTGATGGTGTGCCTGCAATTGACAAGGGTAGGGCATGGGGACTTGAGCGGAGGCTTGAATAAGTGGGATTCATACTACCAGTAAACCAACCTTAAAGAGTGTATTGATTGGTTTGTTGTCCCAAAACAATTCAAAATCTTCCAGATCTTTGCTTTCGTAATCAATTTTCACTTGTTCAAGACTCAATGGTTTTGAAAGCTCAGACAATCTGGGAAGTATGTTTAAAAACCATTCTGCCTGTAGTTTTGGGACATCGAAACTTATTTCACTAAAGTTATTGATAAGATTGATTTTTACCATCTCTCTTTGCATTCCCTTTTTTGATTTGATATAATATTCTGATTTATGGAAATGTCCCAACCAAATTACTTTTGCATTTGATCTAAAATGGGGAAGTTCCGGTTCGTTCAAAATATTTACAATATGTGAAGGATTAACGGTTGTTGAAGGGATTTTAAAGTCAAACCAGTTTTGCAATGGTTCATCCAAACCTGTGTGTTGCATATAGTTGAATAATGACTTCTTTAAACCAAAACTAAATTTATCATGGACAATGCCCGATATTTCCTTGTATTCAACATCATTATTTGCAAAGGTTGCTGTTAATTCTGAATGCTTTTTGACTTTATATTTAGTTGGATTTAATCCAACAGGACTATGAACTGTCATGGCAAACTGGTGCCAAAAGCCAGACTGTAAAACTCCGGCTGCAAACATTTGTCTGATCATTTCAAGTGAATCTACAGTTTCCTGAATGGTTTGTGTAGGGAATCCATACATTAGGTACGCATGAACCATAATCCCTGCCTCCTTAAAATGCTTATTCACTCTTGTAACCTGTTCAATTGTAATTCCTTTTTCAATCAATTGCAATAAACGATCTGACGCAACTTCCAGTCCACCACTTACTGCAATACAGCCTGAGGCTCTAAGCAGTATGCAGAGATCTCTTGTAAAACTTTTTTCAAAACGGATATTTGTCCACCAGCTTACTACCAACCTTCTGCTGAGAATTTCTATTGCAAGGGCTTTCATCAGTGAAGGTGGAGCTGCCTCATCAACAAAATGGAATCCGTTTATCCCTGTATTCGCAATCATTTCTTGCATTCTGTCACACAAAAGTGAAGCTGCAACGGGCTCGTAAAGCTTTATATAGTCAAGGGAAATATCACAGAATGTACATTTGCCCCAATAGCAGCCATGTGCCATGGTTAACTTATTCCACCTTCCGTCATTCCAGAGTCTATGCATGGGATTGGCAATTTCCAACACTGAAATATAGTCAGACAGGGGCAGACCATCATAATTGGGTGTGCCTGTTTCAGACATTTTATAATCCCTACAGGCACTGTTATTTTTATAACTTACTTTACCTGCGTCCAGTATGAATGTACGTTTTAGATCTTCTGGTTGTAATTTGCCATTGATAAAATGTATCAGATTTTCAACGGGTGCTTCGCCATCATCCAATGTGATAAAGTCAACGAATTCAAATACTCGGGGATCAGATAAAGACCTCAACTCAGTATTGGGGAACCCACCGCCCATTGCAATGCGGATATTGCTGTGTTTTTCTTTGATCCACTTTCCGCATCTCAATGCACCATAAAGGTTGCCTGGAAATGGCACAGTAAGTGCTACAAGTCTTGGCTCGAACTTATTTATATGTTTTTCGAGGATAGACAGGTAAACTGAATCAATAAAAGTTTCAGGAGAATTGAGTGTCTGATAAAGTGTATTAAAACTGCCAGCACTTCTGCCAAGTTTTTCAGCATATCTGCTGAAACCAAAAAATGGATCCGTAGTTTCCTGAATGAAATCAGACAAATCTTCAAGGTACATGGTGCAAAGAAATTTAGCCCAATCCTGAATGCCCATTGAGCCAAACGCCCACTCAACATGTTCTGTTTGTTGAAAACGGGAGGCTTCAGGAAGAAATTTTCTTTGCACGATATTGTAGGCCAGAATAGGATTTTTACCCTGTAAAAAATGTATGACAGCGTCTATGGTTGCAATGTAGCTGGAAGACAATGCCAATATTCTATTTGCGTTTGGAGTTAACGGTACAGGGTTTTGCCTGCTATTTAAGAATAATTCTGAAAGTCCTTGTTGACTGAAAATCTTTAAGATGGTTTCTATGCCTAGATCAAGTTGCTGAGAAACTATATCTTTTTTATCTAAGAAACCTTTAAGGTATGCTGTTGCCGGATAAGGCGTATTAAGCTGGGTAAATGGGGGAGTTATAAGTAAGACCTTAGTGTACACTAGTAGCTGCTATTGATATCAAATGATTCCAAAGCCCTTACGAATGCTGCAAGAAATTTTGATCCCAACCCACCATCAATTATCCTGTGGTCATAAGACATGGAAACAAACATCATATGCCTTATGGCTATGCTATCTCCTTTTTCAGATTCAATCACAACAGGCTTCTTCTTAATTGCACCTACGGCGAGTACAGCAACCTGTGGTTGATTGATTATAGGTGTGCCCATCAAACTTCCAAATGTTCCGATATTCGTGAAAGTGAATGTGCCATGCTGAGTATCTGCCGGTTGAAGCTTACCTGATCTTGCATTGTCTGCAAGTTTGTTTACCTGTTTGACTAATCCCAGCATACTCAGCTGATCTGCATTTTTGATAACAGGAACAATAAGATTACCATTTGGCAATGCTGTAGCCATTCCAATATTGATATCTTTTTTTAGAATTATCTTATCTCCAATTATACTTGAATTCAAGAGTGGAAACTCCTTGATACTCTTGGTGATGGCTTCAATAAAAATTGGAGTAAAGGTGATTTTTTCACCTTCCCGTTTCTCAAATGCACCTTTAATTCGCTCTCTCCACTTAACAAGATTCGTGACATCTGCTTCTGCAAAACTGGTAACATGGGCACTGGTAGCAATGCTGCGTGTCATGTGTTCAGAAATCATTTTCCTCATTCGGTCCATTTCAATGATTTCACTGTTACCGGCTGATGTGAAATCCTCACTCATCACTTGAGCAGAAACGTCTTGCTGATTGTTTTTATCAAGATTTGGCTGATTGGGTTGGTTTAATGATGGAGGCTGCTGTATGCTTGTATTAACAGGGATGGAACCTGATTTTCTTTTTTCGAGGTAATCGATTAAGTCTTTTTTACTCACACGTCCATCATTTCCAGTACCTGGTATGTTTGCCAACTCACTGAAATCTATTCCTTCACTGGCTGCGATATTCATGACCAGCGGAGAATAGAACCTTGCATTACTTTGCCTGACAGGTATTTCATGCTGAACCGGCTGATAGGGTACAAATACGCCTGTTTCAGTTTCCTGCGTAATTACTTGAGGTTTTTCAATTGTAGCCTGAACATACGTGTCAGTTTGCACCGAAGGTATTATGGGAATATTAGGTTCTGTTGAAGCATCCTTGGTTCTGATTCTTGCTATTACAGAACCAATTGAAATTACATCATTTTCGTTACATAAAATCTCTTCCAAAGTGCCTTCTGCAGTTGAAGGGACTTCACTATCAACCTTGTCTGTTGCAATTTCCAGCAATGAATCATCATGATTAACCCACTCCCCGGGTTTTTTAAGCCACCTTAAAACGGTAGCTTCCATGATTCCTTCGCCGAGTTTTGGCATTGTTATATTGACAAGGGACATCTTTTGAATTTCAGTTAATTATACGTAAAAATACGATAGAAATACTACAGTATGTAAAAACAACTCATCAAGTTATCCTATATTTTTCCTCAAAAAATTCAAGGCCTGTATTGCAGTTAATTCAATATTTCTAGTTCTGTCGAATCTGAATTGAAAAGTTGTTGAAACAGTCTTGTCTTTTACACTAACGGCCACACAAACAAATCCAACTGGTTTTGTATCCGTACCTCCTCCTGGACCCATTATACCCGAAGTAGCCAGACCAAAGTCTGAACCGGTTTTGATCCGAATACCCTCGGCCATTTTTTCAACTGTCTCAATGCTGACTGCACCAAATTCCTCGAGAATATTCGCCGGTACGTTAAGTAGTGACATTTTTAGTTCATTCGAATAACTTACGATTCCGCCTAAAAAAAACTTACTGCTTCCTGCCAAAGATGTAATCAGGTGTGCAATGTATCCTCCTGTACAGCTCTCAGCTATGCTTAGGGTTTTTGAATGCTCCATCATTTTAGCTGAAACAGCAGCTTGCATAGAAAGATCCTGATCAGCAACGAGGTATTCTCGCACAAGATTTTTTAAAGTGAGGAACTGATTTTCTATTGCTGAGTGCTGTGAAAGATGACTTGTGGTTAGCCTAAGCCTCACCATACCATAACTGGGTAGGTATGCCAGTTTTATTTCCTGCGGCAATTGTTCTTCAAATGGACTTAATATTTCCGCGAGGAATGATTCACCTATGCCTGCCGTTAGCAAGGTTTTATGAATGATTTTATCCACGCTGAAATGATTTATCAGCCAAGGAATAACATTGTCACTCATCATTCCTTTCATCTCATGTGGAACGCCAGGCATACTTACATAAACACAATTGTTTTTCTCAAAAAGCATGCCGGGGGCAGTCCCTCTTTTATTGGGTATCACAATACAGGTATTGGGAACTTCAGCTTGTTTAAGGTTTCGTTCAATGAGTGGTCTACCCAATTTGTTTTTAAAAATATCAATTACATTATCCAATGCACCCTGATCTACAATAAGTTCCCCATTAAAAAATTTGCATAACAAAGGTTTTGTGATGTCGTCTGCTGTTGGTCCAAGTCCGCCTGTAATTAGGATGATATTGGAAAATGCGGATTCCTGCTCTATTGCCTGCCAAATATCATTCCAATTGTCTCCTACAGCCAATCTCCGTCTCACTGCAATACCAGATTCATTCAACGCTATTCCCATCCATGCGCTATTGGTATCAATTGTTTGTCCGATTAACAATTCATCACCAATGGTAATAATGGATGCAATACCTTTTTGCTTGGTTGTCATATGCTTGGCGTATTTTCAAAAAACGGAGAAAGTTTATTAAGCAAGATTTCAGGAATAGATATCTTAGAAAAGTCGGATTTGTTCATAAAGTAAAGCTTTACTTGTCCTATGCAAAGCAATTGATTTTCAGCATTGTATATCTCGTTCTTAAAAATAATTGAATGGTTGTTTGGCAGTTGATCAAGTACTGTTCGCACAGTGAGCAGGTCATCATACTTTGCCGGTCTAATGAATTTACAATCAAGACTAATCACTGGCATCAAAATCCCTGATTTTTCAAGGTCTTTGTATACAATACCGAGTGACCTCATAGAATCAGTTCTTCCTACTTCAAAATATTCAATAAACTTACCATGATATACAACCTGCATCTGATCAGTATCTGCATAACGTACCCTAACATGTGTATCAAAGCTGAACATAATTTGATTATTTACTGGCTATGCCATCTATACTTACTTTTCCGGGTCCGCATAACAACAGCGTAACAAATATCCCCAAAAACAAACTTGCCTTTTCACCAGTCCCAAGAAAATCCATTTGGTGAACCTTAAAAACAGCCACTCCCATTACTATTATGAGCGGCAATGCAACCATCCTGGTAAACAATCCTATGGTGATGAAGAGGGCACAAAAAAATTCTGCAAAAATGGCTAGTAGAAGTGAATTTTCAGTTCCCACATTTAAAAAGTTATAAAAAGTGGTCTTTTTTTCGTTGAAATGAACCAGTTTGTCGTAACCGTGAGACATCATAAGAATTCCTGCAATTAGTCTTAGGAGTAATGTGGACAAATTAAACAATAGCGGATTATAGTGGATGCTAAGCAGTTTTTTCATTGATCTAAGTTGGCAACTGATTAAAATCTTCGTTAAAGTGAATAACAAAGTTAAGATATTGCATGGATCTCAGTATTTTCAAATTATTTTTGAAAAAGTAAATCCCAATATAGCTTATGAAGTCAGTTTTGCCAATTGGGCTCAAATTTTTGATAGTTTTAGTGATTTTTTGTTCAACCGTTAACGTTCAGGGGCAAGCTACCCGAACGATGATTCCTCCATTTTTACAAGTTGAAAAAGCAAAATCTCTGTTCAGCTCAAAACAGTATGATGCTGCAGGTTCATTTGTCTCATCCATTATGAGTTCTGGCAATGCTTCAGCTTTATTCTCTGCATGGGACTTAGCTGAGTTACAGTATATACAATTAATCTCAGGGGTTATTTTGCATCAGCAACCGATGATAAGGCGTGCACAAGAGTTGATGATTTCAGCAGGAGATCGCAACACGCAAGTAAAGCTGGCATATCATTTAGGGCACCATTACTTTTCAACATCTGATTTTAAGCGTGCACTTGAATTACTAGAGCAAACAGATCCGCTTTATTTATCAAATGATGAAAATGAACGAGTCCAGTTCGAAAAGGGAATTTCTTATTTTTCGCAACAGAAATTCGATAATGCCAAACCTTATTTGAGAAGCATTGAACAACTCGGCACATCTCCATATTTGGTAGATGTAAGGTATTATTTAGGTTTCATCGCATTTTATGAAAAAAAATATGAAGAGGCAGGATCCTATTTTAAATTAATTGAGTCTGCTCCGGAGTATACAAATGTTATACCCTTTTATCAAGCTAGTTTAGCACAATCTACAGGTAATTTCTCCAAAGCCATTGCTTATGGTGAAAAATACCTCAAGTCTGGAGATCAGCTTCATATTCAAGCAATAACACTTTTACTGGCATCCGCATACCATAACACTGGTGATTTTGTAAAGTCTATTGCCTTATTCAATATGGCGATAGGGCAGGGACTTGAATTATCAGAAGTACAGCATTTTGAACTTGGTTCTGCATATTATGCAACAGGTCAGTTTGCAAAGGCAATTGTTGAATTGAAACCATTATCCGCTACAAATGGGCAACTTGCAGCTAAATCGATGCTTATATTAGGCAATAGTTATCTTCAGTCTGGCCAAAAAGCCAATGCCAGAAGTGCCTTTCAAATTTGTACCTCTACACTTGAGGATGGACCTCTATTGGATAATGTAAGGTTTGAGCTCGCAAAGCTTTCTCTGGAACTTGGCTTCGAAGATATGGCTGTTCAGGAATTGAACAAAATTATGCTGGAACAGCGGCAATCAGCACATGTTAATGAAGCAAGAGCAATTCTGGTTGACTATTACGCCAAAACAAATAATTACCGGCAGGCACTTATTCTCATTCAGGATGGTAGGGTTGATCAGTTAACCATGCAGAAAGTTGCTCCAAGAATTTATTTTGGTCGTGGAGTAGAGCTAATTAATGATTTACAGTATGATGATGCGGATAAATTGCTATCAGCTGTGGCGGCATATAAAAATTCTTCATTTTATCCCCCCTCATTGTTTTGGAGGGGTGAAATAGCATCGCGAAAAGATCAGGTTTCACTTGTTATCAAGTTTACACTGGATTATTTGAAAGTTAGGCAAAATGATTTTGGACAAGCCAGTGAAATTAATGCCAATTATAATTTGGGATATGCATATTTAGATCAAGAGGAGTATAGATCTGCTGCAATATATTTTGAAAAAATTGTGCAATCAAAAATGTTGATTTCCAATGATTTCAGACGAGAAGCTGTTTTAAGGGCTGCTGATTGTGCTTTTATGCTAAAAAATGTTGAAAGAGCAAGAATTTTATACCAATCCATGAAAGATAAACCTGGTTATGGTGCTGATTATGCTTATTTCCAAACAGCCCTCATTGAGGGTGCCAAATCAGCCGATAAAAAGATAGACCAACTAAAAATATTGGAATCCAGGTTTCCTCAATCTGAACTTATGCCACTTGTTACTATGGAACTTGCAGATACATATATGTCTGAGGAACAATATGACAAATCAATTCCATATCTTAAAAGAATATCTTCTCTGGTAGATAAAGACGATGACAGAATGCCAGAGTCCTTCATAAAATTGGGGATTGCATATTATAACCTTAATAAGCCAGAAGAGTCCATATCTTATTATAAAAAACTTATTGATCAATATCCCGCATCCGAATACGCACAGGAAGCGTTGGAGTCTGCCAAATCTTTATTTGTGGAAACAGGTAGGATTTCTGACTATGAGTCTTTTTTAGCTTCAACTGGAAGAACAGTTGATCAAATACAAAAGGATTCATTGACCTTTCAATATGTTCAAACGATTTATGCAGAAGGCAATAATGTATCTTCCTTAAAGGTGCTTGATGAATATATAAAGAGTTTTCCAGATGGACTTTTTATAGCCGATGTGCTGAATTATAAAGGTGAAATTTTGTTAAAAAATAAAGACTGGAAGAGTGCTGCAATCCTTTTTGAGCAGTTAGGAGCAAAGGGCGTAAGTAAATACCAGGAAAAAGCCCTTCGTCAATCTGGGAAGCTATATTTCTTTGATTTAAAAGATTACGAGTCTGCACTTAGGGTCTTTTTACAATTATCTGCCATTTCATCCAATCCAGAAGCAGTGCTCGAAGCGCTTCGAGGTACAGTGAGGTCTTATTATTATCAGAAAAAATGGAATGAAGGCAAATCAGCAGCTAACTCATTACTTGGCAATGCTGTTTCCACCTCAGACGATAAATCATTTGCAAACATGATATTGGGATATGCAGATCAATTATCTGGATCAGTAGTACAGTCGTCTGTTTATTTCAAAGCTGTAATCAGTAACAGTAATTCAGCGCTTGCAGCAGAAAGCAGGTTCCAACTGGCAATGAATCAATTTTTAGCTGGAAATTATGTTGAATCCGAGAACTTGGCTACAGCTGCAATTGAGAAATCAGGTTCATATGAATTTTGGATAACGAAATCTTATATTTTACTCGGGCAAATCTTCTTGGAACAAAAGGATTATTTTAATGCAAGGGCAACTTTAAAGAGTGTTGTCGATAATTGTTCAATCATGACACTGAAACAGGAAGCAATTGAGTTACTAAGTAAAGTTGAAAAAACAGAAAATAATGCGATATCGAAATAAAACTGAATTTTTTTTCTCATTCACTGTTCATACAGTCTTTCTCTTGATATTTGCAAAAGTTGAGCTGCATGCACAAATTGACAGAAACCGAAAAGAAGAGATAAACATTACTTCTGCATTTAAACCAAGCATAGTAAGAACTGGAAAACTCGAATTTCGGGCTGATCCTCCGTTAAAAGATACTTCAGCTTATGTTTTCAAATACACTAAAGCACCACTGAGTTTCAAAACTTCGGTTGGTCCTATTGAAGTAAAGCCTTTAGCCTTTAAATCGTCAGCGGATGATGAAAATAAATTAGGAGAAACATTTTTTGCTAAACTGGGCTATGGAAATATTCAAAATCCATTTGCATCACTTAGTTATAATTCCAAAGCTCAGGACAATCAATTTTCACTGCATGTAGACCATAATTCAGCCAAAGGCAGTGTTGTTGATCAACAGTATGCGAATTCTTCGTTACTTGCAAAATTCAGCAAGAGCATTAATGAAAATCAGCTTGCAAATGTTTTTGCAGGTTACGATTTTAACGCATATAAACTCTACGGCTACGATCATAACGCTATAACAATTCCTACAGACCAGATTCAACAAAACTATCACCATGCCTTTGGTGGATTGTCATATCAATATGTTGCAGGATCTGATGGTCAAACATTATTTACGCCTTCCTTGAGATATGATTATATTAGAACAAACAGATTAGTAGGGGAAAATCAATTGTACATTAAAATGCCTGTTTCTTACAGAATAGCCTCCGGATTGAATTTTAAAACAGCTATTGATTTGCAGGCATTGCAGTTAAGTGATAATGGCAAGAAAGTTGATGCTAAAACATTGCTTCAGACCCCACTAAGTATCGAATACGCTGTGAATCAGATTTTGTTAAATTGTGGAATAACTCCAGTACTAAAAAATGATAAACTATCAGTACTCCCTGAGCTAATGGCTTCATATATGCTTCCAGAAACAGGAGTCAGAGTGAAGGCGGGTATTCATAATGAACTGAATATCAATTCTATGCACAAGTTGCTTCAGGTAAATCCATTCATGCTTCCTGTTGATACATTAACCCTTTTTCATGAACAGCAATATTTTGCCGGGTTTGATCTTCACAGTTCCAAGGGTTTACAGTTATCATTCAAGGCAGGTTATTCAAATTTCAAAAATCAACCATTGTTTGTAAACAATGGAGCTTTTGGTAATGAACTGAAAGTACTCAATGAATCGTCATTGTCTGCACTAATGCTTGAAACTAACCTTACCTATATCTTTTCAAATATGCTTAAATTCAGTTCAGGCTTGAAGGGATATTCTTTTCAGAAACAAATAGATTATGATGAAGCTTATGGTTTGTTGCCTCTTGAGTTATTATTTAGGCTTGATTGGGACCCCTTGAAGCAACTTAAAACAAGATTCACAACTGTTTTATGGAGTGGTACAATGTCTAAAATAGGCAGTAATACAGATGTGAAATTACAGGATGCTGCGGATATAAGTATGGGAGTAGAATACATATTAAATAAAAAATGGGCACTATGGATTGATTTGAATAATATTGCGAATTCCCGCTATCAGCGATGGAATCAATATCCTTCTTTTGGATTCAATTTCATTGGTGGAGTCCGTTATGCTTTTAACAAAAAGGATTAAACTTAATATGTTGCCAAATCAGTTGCCTCAGATACTTTACCGCTATTTCTCTTTAAATGGAATGGTTCATATTCCCGGTTTGGGTCAGCTTAATCTGTGCAGGATACCTGCAATTAATGATTTCATTGGAAAAAAAATATTACCATTCAGTTATGTGATTCGTTATGATCGTTGGGAGGAAAAAATGCCTCCTGATCAGTTACAATACATCCAAAGGCATGCGGGTGTGGAAACTGATCATGTACTCTCATCATTAAAAATCCTTGAAGATGAGATGCACGCAAGGTTGCATACAGAGGGGAAAATTGAATGGCAGGGCTTGGGATCATTTATTTTGAATGAACATGGAGATATTTTGTTCCATCAAAAAAATCATGTCACAGTAACACACACTGATATAAGGTATAAACATGTTTTACGAGAGAAAATAGACCATCCAGTAATCGTAGGCGAGCAAGAAAAAACAATTGCTGAGATGGAAGAATATTTTGAAGAAAAATCAAGCCGAAAGTTTTTTAAAGGTTGGAAGATTGGTGCGTTGATTTTGTTCTTGCTTATTATATTCATTGTGTCTGGAAGACTCCTTATTGGGAATTATTCTGTTTTTGAACCTACATTGAGTCCGCTGCATCCTGTTAAACCACCGGTATCATATATCCTTATGAAATAGTGTTCATGGAAAACATATCTAATTGTCCGATTTGTAATAGTTCCGAAACAGAAGTAAAGTTTGAGGTTATTGATGACAGTGTAACTGGTGAACTATTTGGTTTATCATTTTGCAAAAGCTGCAATTTTTTATTTACCACCCAGCCGCCATCAAAAGAAAATATTGGTAGATACTATAAATCTGAAAATTATATATCACATACTGATAGCTCCAAAGGTTTGTTTAATAGGGTCTATCAGATTATTAGAAAGTACACACTTTCTTCCAAAAGAAGTATTATTACCCGCTTTTTGGAGGAAAGAAAAACTTCAAAGCTTCTTGATTATGGATGTGGAACTGGAGCTTTTTTGAAAGAGATGCAATCTGATGGGTGGAATGTATTCGGTATAGAACCTGATGATTATGCAAGAGAAAAAGCATCCTCATTAATAAACCAAGAAGTTTATTGTCCGGTTAAAATTCATGATTTTGAGAAAAACTCCTTTGAGGTAATTACTTTATGGCATGTTTTAGAACATGTTCATGATTTGCACGAAACGCTTGCTCAACTGCATAATATTTTAACTGAAAGTGGTTTAATTATAATAGCTGTTCCGAATCATTTATCGGGTGATGCAAGTCACTATAACTCATCATGGGCCGCTTATGATGTGCCTAGACATCTGTATCATTTTAATCCAACTTCATTGCAAAAACTTCTGGGGCTTCATGGATTAAAAATTGTGAAGGTTTTGCCTATGTGGTTTGACTCTTTTTATGTCAGTTTACTCAGTGAGAAGTATAAGCATGGCAAAATGCGCATTTTACCTGCACTCTTACAGGGATTCTACTCAAATTTGAATGCATTAATCAATCCAGGGACTTGCAGTTCACAAATCTATATTGTAAAGAAAATTTAGTTTAACGCAGCTACTGCAGCCTGAAAAGCTGGATCTACCTTGTTTATCACATAGAAATATGCTGACTCATCCCAGGCAAGTCTTGCAATTTGTGCTTTTATTCTATTGATAATCAATGGTATACCTCTTTCATTAATTGGCATCAATTTTAGTTGTTCTGATTTACTATATACTTTTAGCGCATTCATCAAGCGCATATCATTGTTGAATAATTCATAGTATTCTGCCTGTGTTTTGAACTTCTTGATGTTATCTTTTTCAACTAAATAAGTGCGATATGAAAATTTCCCAATAAGATTATTTTCAAATATCTGCAATACGGTAGAATCTAAAAATTTGATATTCCTAGATATAATCTGGTCTGGCATAATACCTTCACCATCATAAAGTACTTTACCTTTTGGTGTTTTAAATTCTTTTCTTTTCTTAAAAAATTTTATTTCTGGTTTTGACTCTTGCATTCTGCTGTAGATTTCCTGGTGGTATTTTTCGGAACCTTCAACGTAGGATTTTTGAATACTTCTCCCAAGTGGAGTATAATACCTTGCTGTAGTTAACCTGAGAGCAGAACCGTCATTCAGTGAAAACTGTTCCTGAACCAGACCTTTACCAAAACTTTTCATGCCAATAATCATAGCGCGGTCGTGATCTTGAAGTGCTCCAGCTAAAACTTCACTGGCCGAAGCAGAACTTTCATTCATGATCACAATTATTTTTCCTTCTTCAAAAATTCCCGGTCTTTTGGCTTTATATTCTTTTTTTGGGCTATGCTTACCTTCAGTGAAGACAATGAGCTTGTCACCTTCAATAAATTCATCAGCAATATCAATTGCTTCTTCCAAAATACCACCGCCATTATCTCGTAAATCCAAGATGAGCTTAGTCATTCCCTGAGACTTCAATTTTTCCATTTCTACCATAAACTCCCTGTATGTATTTCCCGAAAAGCGGTTAAGTTTAAGATACCCCGCCTCTTTATCGATCATATATGAAGCATCTATGGAAGTTAACGGGATACTTCCCCTTACAATTTCCTGTTTTATTAATTTCCCATTCCGATATATTGTCAGGTTTACAGCTGTGCCTGCTGGTCCTTTTACCCATTTCTTGAATTTTTCAGCATTTATAATGCCTATTGCTGAACTATCATTGACTTTAAGAATCCTATCTCCAACTTCGAGCTTTGCTTTCTCTGATGGGCCATTCTTTATCACTGAAAGTATATGAACCGAATCATTAAAGACATTAAATTCCACACCAATTCCTTCAAATTTTCCCTCAAGGTCTTCATTCATTTCCATGAGTTCCGATCCGGGAATAAAATTTGAATGGGGGTCAAGTGCAGATAAAACTGACTGTATGGCAATTTCAGTAATAGAGTCTGTTTTGATTTCATCTACATATCTTTTCTTCACCAATTCCATTACCTCATCATATGTTGTTTTTTCTTTTGCTGTGAAAAAACTTTTCGATATTGGCATATTGCTATGTAATTTGTAGCCAATTAGCATGCCAATTGAAACAGCAACTGAGATAAGCAGTGGGGTTGTAAAGCTATATTTTTTACTTAGAGTCATTGTTGAAGTATATTGATTTACAAAGTTGACGAATTTAACCTAAAGAATGACAGATTTTATACTTTTAGCAGATAGTGGGGCCACGAAAACCGAATGGAGGCTATTAGGCCATGTGTCAGAACCCTCATTTTTTACCAGTGGATTGAGTCCGTACCACATGGAAAGCGATGTAATGGTTGATCTATTGAATAAAGAATTTCCAGACTCAATTTATCAGGAACAAATCAGCAGCGTATATTTTTATGGTACAGGGTGTAAAACCACTCCCAAAGCCAACATAGTTAAAAAAGCACTTTCTTCAATTTTTACAAAAAGTAATATTCATGTTACCCATGATTTAATGGGGGCAGCAATTGCATTATGTGGCAACAAACCCGGAATTGCCTGTATCCTCGGAACTGGCTCAAATTCATGTGAATTCAATGGAAAAAAAATCACTTTTAATTCACCGGGATTGGGCTTTATATTAGGGGATGAGGGAAGTGGGGCATACATGGGAAAAAAGGTCATCACACACTATCTGTATCAGCAGTTTGATAAATTCTTGTTAGAATCATTTGAAGCGCAGTTTAAGACAAGTAAAGATGAAATTCTGCATAAAGTATACAAAGAGCCATACCCAAATAGGTATCTCGCATCTTTTGCCGTTTTTTTGTCGGCTCACCGGGGTCATTACATTATTGAAAATATTATCGAAGACAGTTTAAGGTCTTTTTTGGATGAGCATGTAGTCCGATACAAATCAAGATTTACAAGTAAGCTTAATTTTGTAGGCAGCATTTCATTTCATTTCAAGGATAAAATTGTTGAACTTTGTGAAGCCTATGGCTTTGAATTGGGAGAGGTTATCAAACAGCCTATGAGCGGACTCGCTAAGTACCACATGGAAAAATAATTGGAAATATTCAATGAAGATGAATAGGATTACAGAAAAAGATTCTTTATACCGGAATTTGGAGTTGATGTCAACACAAGTGATCCTGGAAAGTATAAATAGAGAGGATCAAAAAGTGCCTTCAGCTGTTCAAATGGCTATTCCTCAGATCAAAATACTCGTAGATGCGATTGCGGAAAGGATGATTTCCGGGGGACGACTATTTTATATCGGTGCAGGAACGAGTGGAAGGTTAGGCGTAGTTGATGCATCTGAATGTCCGCCTACTTATGGAATTCCACAGGGTATGGTGGTTGGTATCATCGCAGGTGGATACGGAGCTATGTTTAATGCAGTTGAATTTGCTGAAGATAATTCTGATCAGGCATGGGTTGACTTGCAGGAACACAATATCAATTCATTAGATGCTGTAGTTGGCATTGCAGCCAGTGGCACCACTCCATACGTAATAGGGGGTATTCAAAAATGTAGGGAACTGGGTATCTTAACTGGTTGCATAACCTGTAATGAGGGTTCGCCCCTTGCGGATGCAGCTGAGTTTCCGGTTGAAGTACCCGTTGGGCCGGAGTTTGTTACCGGAAGCACAAGAATGAAAAGCGGTACAGCCCAAAAATTGGTACTCAATATGATTTCAACTGCTGTTATGATTCAACTCGGAAGGGTAGAGGATAATAAAATGGTTAATATGCAGCTAAGCAACGAGAAACTGGTTGACAGAGGGGTAAAAATGTTGATGCTCAAATCTGGCATACAAAATTATGATGAGGCTAAAAAAATTCTCTTGGAATTTGGTACTGTTAAATCTGCTTTGCATGCGCTGACCAAATAATATTTCAAGCAATGCATGTAATTGAACCATACTACAACTGGAGGCATATTTACACTGCGGAAGAAGATCCCAAGTCTCCTTTTTTTGGAAGGGAATACTCAGAATTCCAGTTTACCCAAACAATCTACAATTATTATATACATCCCCAGTGGGATGATTTTGGATCGTCTACTCTGTATCTTAAAATTTTATTTACAGATTATGAATTGGGTTTTGCTGTTATTGAGCTTATTGGTGAATGGAATGATGCCATAGAGAATGATATTATGACTTTTAAGCGGGAGGTTATTGACAGATTGATAGCAAATGGAATTATTAAATTTATTCTGGTTGGCGAAAATATTCTGAATTTTCACAGCAGTGATGATTGTTATTATGAAGAGTGGTATGAAGATATCATTGAAGATGGCGGCTGGATGGTAATTTTAGGTTTACCTGAGCAGTCAAAGTATGATTTTACAAGGGCAGGCGTTGACAGATATTTGGTCATCGCCGATATTGAAGAGTGGCGGACTTATTCCGCACTCAATCTGTTTACCCGAATTGATAATCAGGTTATCAAAAGAATAGGGTTTGATTGAAAACGATTTCGTTGAAGTTTTCAATTTTATTATCCTTTTTGTACCAGTTGGAGTTAAACAATTCAAATTATTTAGCCAATGTCATGTAACTTTGCGGGAATTCAAAAAGAGAAATCTTTAAACTTATGAACTGGACTCAATTGTTTAGCTCTTCAATTGGCAAGAAAATTGTCATGGCTCTTACTGGTATCTTCCTTGTAGTTTTCCTCGTTGTTCATTGCTATGTCAATGCAAATGTTTTCTTTGAACATCCCGAAATGAATTTTAACAAGGCTGCTCACTTTATGGGGACTAATTTTTTGGTTCGTATTACTGAAGTTGGACTTTTTGCAGGATTTCTGCTGCACATTTTTCAGGGATACAAGCTCGAGTTACAAAATCGATCTACTAGGACTTCCCGTTATGCAGTTACCGCAGGTAATAAAACCTCTAAATGGTATTCCAGGTCTATGGCAATTCTAGGAACTCTTATTCTTTTGTTTTTGATTGTACACATGGCTCATTTTTGGGTGCCATCCCGCTTCGGTGGTTTAACAGAAGTAGAATATGATGGGGTTATGTACCACAATCTTTATCTAGAAATGAGGAATGTATTTGCGCAGCCTCTTGCTGTAGTTCTTTACCTTGTAGGTTGTTTTTCATTGGCATGGCATCTATTGCATGGCATACAAAGTGCATCACAAACAATGGGATGGTCAACCCAAAACTATTTTCCTTTGATTAAAAAGGTCGGAACCATATTTTCAATTTTAATTCCATTCATTTTTGCTTTGATGCCACTGCATTTTTATTTTAATTGGCCTACAATCAAAGGTGCATTCACCCTATTATTCTAACAAATTTCTAATTCAACTTATATGCTAGATTCAAAAATTCCTGGCGGTACTTTGGACTCCAAATGGACAAAATACAAGGGAAATGTAAAGCTGGTTAATCCTGCCAATAAGCGGAAACTTGAAGTAATCATTGTTGGAACCGGACTTGCAGGTTCATCTGCAGCTGCCAGCCTTGGTGAAATGGGCTATAAAGTGAAAGCTTTTTGCTTTCAGGATTCGCCGAGAAGAGCACATTCAATTGCTGCACAGGGTGGCATCAATGCTGCTAAAAATTACCAGAATGATGGTGATTCAGTGTACAGGCTTTTTTATGATACCATCAAGGGTGGTGATTATCGGGCGAGGGAAGCCAATGTCCATAGGTTAGCAGAAGTTAGTACAAATATCATCGATCAGTGTGTGGCTCAGGGTGTTCCATTTGCACGTGAATATGGGGGACTTTTGAGTAATAGGTCTTTTGGAGGTACTCAGGTTCAGCGTACTTTTTATGCAGCCGGTCAAACCGGTCAACAACTATTGATTGGTGCCTATCAGGCTCTGGAAAGGCAAGTTGCACTTGGAACCGTATCTATGTATGCCCGGCATGAGATGGTAGAACTTGTAATCATCGATGGTAAAGCCAGGGGTATCATAGCAAGAAATCTCGTAACCGGTGAACTCGAAAGACATTTTGCGCATGCTGTTTTACTTTGTACAGGTGGCTACGGAAACGTTTTTTATCTTTCCACCAATGCAATGGGATCAAATGTTACTGCTGCATGGAAAGCACATAAGCAAGGTGCTTATTTTGCTAATCCTTGCTTCACCCAAATTCATCCAACCTGTATTCCAGTATCAGGAGACCATCAGTCAAAATTGACACTGATGTCAGAATCTCTCAGAAACGATGGACGTATTTGGGTTCCTGCCAAGCAAGGGGATGACAGACCTGCTAACGAGATACCAGAAGAGGAAAAAGATTATTACCTAGAAAGGAGATATCCTGCATTTGGAAATCTTGTGCCAAGGGACGTTGCTTCCAGAGCTGCAAAAGAACGCTGCGATGCCGGATACGGTGTTGGTTCATCCAAACAGGCCGTATACCTCGACTATGCAGCCGCAATTCAGCGTTATGGCAAAGCTGAAGTCAGCAAAAGGAACCTCGGTAATGTTGCCCCTGATGTGATTACTGCTTTGGGTAAGGAAGTTGTTAAAGAGAAATATGGTAATCTGTTTGATATGTATGCCAAGATTACTGGTGAAAATCCTTATGAAGTGCCAATGAGGATTTACCCTGCAGTACACTATACCATGGGAGGACTTTGGGTTGATTATGAACTCAAAACAACCATTGATGGATTGTATGCCTTGGGTGAAGCCAATTTCAGTGAGCACGGAGCAAATAGGCTTGGTGCATCAGCTTTGATGCAGGGATTGGCTGATGGCTATTTTGTTATTCCATATACACTTGGTAATTACCTGGCCGATGATATCAGGACACAATCCATTTCAACAGACCATCCTGCATTCGTTGAGGCAGAACAGAAGGCAGCAGACCGCATAAATACACTCATGTCTATCAAGGGTAAGCAAACCGTTGAAAGTTTCCATAAAAGACTTGGCAAAATCATCTGGGACAAATGCGGAATGGCAAGAAATGCAGAAGGTCTGAAGCAAGCAATTAAGGAAGTTCAGGCGCTGAAAGCAGAGTTTTGGTCTGATGTTAGGATACCAGGCGAGATAAATGGGATGAATCCTGAACTGGATAAAGCCGGTAGAGTAGCTGATTTCATAGAATTGGGTGAACTGATGTGCCTTGATGCATTGGAAAGAAACGAAAGTTGTGGCGGACATTTCCGTGAGGAGTTCCAAACTCCTGATGGTGAAGCACTTCGTGATGATGAGAATTATATGTATGTAGCTGCTTGGGAAAATAAAGGTGATAAGTGGGAACTTCATAAAGAGGTATTGAATTATGAAATTGTAAAGCCCAGTCAAAGAAGTTATAAATAATCAAATCAAACGTCAAACAGATCATATGCAGCATTATTCAATGAACCTTAAGTTAAAAGTGTGGCGTCAAAAGAACAGCCATGATCAGGGGCACTTTGAAAACTATGATGTAAAGGATATTTCATCTGAAATGTCTTTTTTGGAAATGATAGATGTATTGAATGAAAGACTAATTAAAGAAGGTCATGATCCAATTGCATTTGACCATGACTGCCGTGAAGGGATTTGCGGAATGTGTTCAATGGTAATTGATGGTCAGCCGCATGGTCCTTGGAAAGGCACAACCACTTGTCAGTTACACATGCGTGCATTTAAGGATGGTGATGTTATCACTATAGAGCCTTTTAGGGCAAATGCATTCCCTGTTATAAAAGATTTAATGGTTAGCAGGTCTGCTTTTGACAGAATAATACAGGCTGGTGGTTATGTTTCCGTAAATACAGGCAATGCTGTAGATGGTAACGCCATTCCAATTGAAAAAGATAAGGCAGATGATGCATTTGCGGCTGCAGCATGTATAGGTTGTGGAGCATGTGTAGCAGCCTGTAAAAATGCATCCGCAATGCTTTTTGTTTCAGCCAAAGTTTCACACCTCGCTTTATTACCACAGGGTGAACCAGAAAGGAAGCAAAGGGTTGTTAGCATGATTGCTCAAATGGATAAGGAAGGTTTCGGAAGCTGCACAAATACCTATGCCTGTGAAGCTGAATGCCCAAAGGAAATTTCAGTAATGAATATAGCACGTTTAAACAGAGAATATTTGCAATCCAGTTTATCTGGGAGTTAACTTTTATCAATTCTTTTGAGATGCGTTCCGAAGGGAACGCATTTTTTTTGAACCCACTATCAAATTCTGTATCTTTAAATCATAAACTGGTACTTGCTTTTCCTTGCAGTTTGAATCTACTCGATTGTAATGTCAATTGCACAACGGATTTAATAGCTTTACTTGGATATTTTGAGATTACTTTTCACTTTCATTTTTATTTCATTTTTTGGAATAGGCTATGCTCAAAATCAGTCTTCCCTACGCAATAAGTTATTACAAAATAAGGGAGATACACTTTGGATTGATAGTTTAAGTATAGTTCCAAATACATTTTCTATCAAGGATGTTCCTGCCGAACAGTATAAACTGGATTTTTTTAAGTCATATCTTGTTTGGTTAATTAAACCGGAGAAGGATTATCTTGAGTGTAATTACAGGGTTTTCCCGGTGAGTTTGGAAGCTGGATTTCAGAGAAGGTCATTTGACAGTATTTTTTACCGATACAATCTTCCTGCTGCTGTTTTTTTGAATTCAGGGGCCAAACAGAAACCTTTGGATTTCGGTAAGTTAAATTCTGCTGGTAGCATCGGCAGGACACTGGCATTCGGTAATAGACAGGATGGAATCCTTAACTCAAGTTTAAACCTGCAGCTTAGTGGTTATATGGCTGATAGTATTTTAATAAATGCAGCTATTGCTGATAACAATATTCCCATCCAGCCTGATGGAAACACGCAAAATCTAAATGAGTTTGATCAGGTATTTATCCAGTTCTCAAAGGATAAATGGAAGCTTAATCTTGGTGATCTGGATATTAGACAAAAGCAGCTTTATTTCTTGAATTTTTATAAAAGGTTACAAGGAGTTTCATTTGAAGGGGAGCATAAACTTGGAAGATTAAACAAGGGCAATGTTTTAGCCAGTGGTGCTGTTGCAAAAGGAAAATTTAATATCAATGTATTTCAGGGAATAGAGGGGAATCAAGGACCTTACCGGTTGAAAGGTGCAAATCAAGAGTTGTTTTTTATCGTATTGGCTGGCACAGAAAGGGTTTACATAGATGGTGTTTTAATGCAACGGGGAGAAGATCATGATTATATTATTAATTACAATACCGCTGAAATTACCTTCATGCCCAGTCAGATGATTTCAAAGGATAAAAGGATTCAGGTTGATTTTGAATACGCGGATAGAAATTACCTGAATTCACAGTTTTTTTGCCAAGAGAAAATCGAATTGGGAAAAGCTATGCAGGTTAAAGTTGGCTATTTTAGTAATACAGATTCCAGAAATTCACCCATTAATCAAACCCTTAACAATTCCCAAAGGCAATTTCTGTCTGAAATAGGGGATAATAGTCAATTCTCATACTATCCTTCAGCTGAAAGAGATTCATTTAATATTGGAAAATTGCAATATCGACAGGTTGATACAACTTACGGTGGAAACAAACGGGATACAATATATGTTTACCAGAGATTTGCCGGGAGTGATCTATACAGTTTAACATTTTCTGATCTTGGGGAAGGCAATGCCGATTATATTATAGATGAAGTCGAAAAAGCCAATGGAAGGGTATATAAATGGATTGCTCCAGACCCGGTTTCTGGAAAATCTAATGGTCGGTATGCTCCTGTATTGCTTCTGGTTGCTCCAAAGCAACAGCGCCTTTTAAGTATTGGTACATCCTGGAATAATGGAAGAGGTTGGGAGATTAATGCCGATGGCGCATTGAGTCAGTTTGATCGCAATAGATTTTCAGGATTAAATGATGAAGATAATGTTGGAATTGCAGGTAAATTTCAATTAAACAAATTAACCTCACTTAAGTCAAAAGAAAACCTGGAGCTAACTACTAGTGCTGGTTTTGAATTTGCTAATGCCCAGTTTAAGCCAGTTGAAAGGTTACGGGCAGTTGAGTTTTACAGAGACTGGGGATTAGGAATTCTTGTAGAACCTGCTGAAGAAAAAATCTTTCAGGCTTCTGTAGGGTTAAAAAATAAGCAAGGTTTGAATTTATTGTATGATGCAGGAGGTTATGTGCGTGGAGATAATTTCAGCGGAATTAGGCAAAAGTTCTTGTATCGCTTAGTGAACGACCGTTGGAATATCAACAATACGCTTATCCTGACAAACGCTAATGGCAGGTCATTTCGGGGATATTTTTTCAGACCCACTATTGATATGTCCAGAAACCTGAAGTCTTTACGAAATCAGGTAGTTGGACTTAAATATGAATTGGAGAAAAATTTATCGAAAGCAATAAATGGTAATGCTATTAACCCTTTGAGTTTTGAATTTTCTAATTTTACAATATTTACCAATTCAGATAATAGCAAGCTAGATAAATGGGGAATTCGATATTTTACTCGCACCGATGCCCTCCCTGGTTTAAATAAGTTAATAAAAACAGATAAAAGTCAGAATTTTAATCTTTTTGGAGAGTTGTTATCAGGCGATCATCATCGTGTCAAACTCAATGTTACCTACCGTAAACTAATTCCATTAATGCAGGTTAGTGGAGTTGATTACGGGTCAAATGTTTTAGGTAGGGCTGAATATAATACTGATATCTGGCGTGGAGCGATAACAGGTTCCATGTTATATGAACTAGGTGGCGGCCAAGAGCCGAAAAAAGATTACATATATTTTGAGGTGCCTGCAGGTCAAGGGGAATATACTTGGATAGATTACGATAAAGACGGAATTCAGGAATTAAATGAATTTGAAGTTGCTCAATTCAGAGATGAAGCTAAATTTATTAGGTTATTTACGCCAACCAATTCTTTCATCCGTACTGATTATCTGCAATACAATTATAACATTCTCATTAACCCCGGAATTGCGTTAAAGAACTGGGAATCCGCTAAGTTCTTTAAGTTTTTGAAAAATATTTTGTGGCAGTCTTCTTTACAGGTGTTCCAAAAATCTATTTCTGGAGAAAAGCGGACCCTGACTCCTTTTAACAGTTATGCCGATGATTCAACACTTTTAAGTTTTGACAGGTTACAAAGTCATACCATTTCATACAATAAACTTAGTCAGGTTTGGGGTATTGAGTTGAATTATCTGGAATCATCTAACAGGGCATTTTTATCATATGGTCTTGAAACCAGAAGTTTAAGGGATCTCAATCTCAAGCTAAGAAGTTATTGGGTAAAGACATTCGCACTTGAAATATTTCTAAGAAAGAAAGTCAATGAGCTGGAAACACCTGGATTTAGCAATAGAAATTATACCATACAATCATTATCAATTGAACCTAGGGTTTCCATAATAAGGGGGACTGATTTCAGAGCACAAATAAACTATAGGGCTGAAAGCAAAAAAAGCGCATTGGTTGAAAAGGGAAATGTTACATCAATTGGTCTTGATTCTCGTTATAATCTTTTTGGAAAAACTGCAATTACTGCAAAAGTTAATCATACTGTAATCAAGTATCAAGGTGTTACCAATACCAGTGTGAGTTATCTGATGCTTGAGGGGCTTCAGCCTGGGGAAAATTATATCTGGAGTCTGGATTTGACTAGAAGGATAGGAGAATATATCGAACTCAGCATGCAATATGAAGGAAGACAAATGGGTGTTTCAAAAGGTATAATACATTTGGGGAGGGCTCAGTTCAGGGCACTATTATAAAAAATGGGCCGAGGTTGATCGGCCCATTTTTCACTCCATTCAAAACTATTTATTTTAGTGTTGCAATACCTTCACCAATTTTGAAGCCATTTTGGTATACTATAATTGCATAGTTCCCTTTTACGTATTTGTCACGCTGAGTTAAGTCAAAACTTATACCTTTAGAAACGCCCTGTTGGTACTCAGCATCAATTTTTGTAGTGAACTCAACCTGACCATCTTGCCTGGTATTAATTTTACCAGATGCTAATTCCTGCTCTGAAATAACCTTTCCGGAAGGATCTTTTGCAATGATAAATAGTTGTTTGGTGCCTGTTGTAGCAATTCTATTTTCATCTAGATTGAAAGAAATTCTCAGCTTATCAGCACGTTTTGCTGATGCTGTAGACTTCTCTTTTCCTGAGTTTCTGACATTTATGGCTACTATATTAAAGCCAGATGCATGCAGCGTAGAACCAATGTCGACTTTATTTTCAGCTTCCTTTCTGGCTGATTCGGTATTAGCCAGATTACTATTTAAAGTTTGATTTTCAGTTGTGAGATTTTGTTTGTCAACAGTAAGTTGTTCATTTTCAGCTTGTAATCTGTTTATTTCCTTAATGTAATCATCTATTCTAGTGTTCAATTCACTAACCAATTTTCTTGCTTCAGCCAGATCAGCAGCAGTTGCATTTTGTTTTCCTACAATAGACCTGAATTTAGTTTTTAAGATGCTTAGTTCGCTGTCTTTTGCCTTTACAAGGCTGTCTAATCCATTATTAGAAGCTGTAAGTTCTTGGAGTCGGATCATGGCATCATCATATTCTTTTTGAACTTCATTTTTTGAAGAATCTAATGCAGCATATTGCGCATCTTTTTGTGAAATTAAAGATGTTGACTGATTTCTGTCGTACATAAAATAAACCCAGGATCCAACAAGCGCAATGAGGAGAACAATGATTATTGCTGGTTTATTATCTTTTTTATTATCAGGGGAATAACTTCCGGTGTTCGAATAGCTTGAACTCATAAAAAAATGTATTTGGTTAATAAATAATGGGACTCATACCTAATGAGTACAAAGGAAATGAAAATTGGTTCTTATTTCTATTTATAGGTTGTTAAAATGCATTATTTGTATTTTTTTAAATGAACTTTGTTGTTTGGAAATGATAAAGGATGTTTTTAATGGATGATCTTCAGATTATATCAGATTGGAAAAGGGGGGGCTTTCATCCTGTTTATTGGCTGGAGGGAGAAGAGCCATATTACATAGATAAAATAACTGGATTTGCGGAACAAAAAATACTTGATGAATCAGCTGCAGGCTTTAATCTTTCGGTTTTTTATGGGAAAGATAGCAAAGTTGAGGAAGTAATCAATGCTTGCAGGAGATATCCTATGCTATCTGATAGACAGGTGGTTATACTGAAAGAAGCGCAGCAGCTTAGGGACTTAGATAAACTTGAATCCTATATTGAAAATCCACTTTCATCAACAATTTTTATTGTTGCATATAAGGATAAAAAGTTAGATGGAAGAGGAAAGCTGGCAAAAATTGTTAAACAAAAAGCAGTCCTTTATACTGCCAAAAAGCTATATGACAACGAACTTCCGGATTGGGCAGTTGGCATGATCAAGGGAAAGGGATTGGATATTACATCAAAAGCATTACACATTTTTGTTGATCATATTGGAAATGATTTGCAGCGGATGGAGAATGAGATAATTAAAATGACGCTGAACCTGAATGGCAGGATTAAAATTTCTGAGGATGATATAGAAGAATTTGTGGGTGTAAGTAAGGAATTCAACGTATTTGAACTTCAATCCTCTATTGCCCGCAAAGACTTAACAGGCACACTTAGGATTCTTAATTACTTTGCTGTAAATCCTAAGGCTGCACCTATTCAACTCGTATTACCTACCCTTTATTCTTTTTTCAGTAAATTGTATATCGCCGCGTCACTGGGAACAAGGGATGAAAATACAATAGGTAATGCATTAGGGATAAAAGGCTTTCTAGCCAGACAATATGTTCAGGCAATTCAGGTATACGGATTTACAGACATTGAGAAAATATTGATCTTGTTATCAGACTGCAACCTAAAGAGTCTTGGAATAAGACGTGCAGTCACAGATGACAATATTTTGCTAAAAGAATTAATTGTCAAAATAATGATGCCTCATTGAATTGAGTATAAAATATTGGTTATCATTTCTTTATCTCTTGCCAATTGTTCCCTTAGTTGATCAAGTCCGGAAAATTTCATTTCTTTTCGGGTATGAAATAGTAATTCTACCAGAAGTGTTTCGTGGTAAATATTATCACTGAAATTAAAAAGATGCACTTCAATTCTTCTTTCTCTGCCATTAACTGTAGGTCTATATCCAATATTCATCATCCCTTTTTCAATCATCACCTGATTGCCACTGAAGCGTTTAACTTTAACTGCATAAACACCAGATGCCGGAATCAGTTTATCATTGTCAGTAATAGCAAGGTTTGCAGTTGGGAAGCCAAGTGTTCTTCCAAGTTTATCACCTTCAATTACGCTTCCGGTTATCTGATATGGATATGTAAGTAGTTCGTTTGCTAGTTTTATTTCACCGGATAAGAGAGAATATCTAATTTGAGTTGAGCTTACTTTTGATTCATTTATGATGTATTCTGGAATCTCATAAACTTGGAAGCCATTTAAATCACCAATCTTTTCAAGTAACTCATAATTCCCACTTCTGTTTTTGCCAAATCGGTGGTCAAATCCGATTACAATTGCTTTGGGGTTAAAGTACCGAATTAAAAAGTGTTTTACATAATTCTCTGCACTGAGTGATGCAAATTCATAATCAAATGGTATGATAACGAGATGCGAGATTTTCAAATCCGCAAACAATTTTATCCTTTCATCCAAGGTGGTCAGTAGTGATGGTGCTTCGCTATTGTTCAGGATTCTACGGGGATGAGGATGGAATGTAATGACTACAGTTTCTCCATTGAGTTCTTCCGCAATCTTAATTAATTGGGAAAAAATTGTTCTATGCCCCTGGTGCACACCATCAAATGTACCGATCGTTAATACAGCATTCCTGAAAACAGGCAGTTTGTTGACCTCAAAATGGACTTGCATATGAAGCACAAATTTAAGTAGTTTTGCTTATAGTCTAAGAAACAATGAGTTTATATCAACAACGTGGGGTATCAGCCCAGAAAGAAGAGGTTCATGCCGCTGTAAGTCAACTTGACCACGGACTCTTTGAACACGCATTTTGTAAGGTTTATCCAGACTACTTATCAGGATCTGAGGACCATGTAAATATCATGCATGCAGACGGAGCAGGAACTAAAAGTATTTTGGCATATCTCTATTGGAAGGAAACCGGAGACCTTTCTGTTTGGAAAGGTATTGCACAAGATGCAGTTGTAATGAATTTGGATGATTTGCTATGTGTAGGGATATACAATAATATAGTATTTAACTCAACGATAGATAGAAACAAACATTTGATTCCCGGAGAAGTGCTGCAGGCTATAATCAACGGAACGAGTGAGATATTTGATGAACTCAAGGGATATGGTGTTAATATTCATTTTCTGGGTGGTGAAACAGCAGATGTGGGTGATGTTGTAAGGACGATTGCAGTTAACGGAACCATGACTGCAAGATGGCCGAAGAATAGACTGATAACAAACGAAAAAATTGCCCCAGGGGATGTTATTGTAGGATTGTCCAGCTACGGTAAAGCTTCTTATGAGCATGAATATAACAGTGGAATAGGAAGCAATGGCTTGACAAGTGCAAGACATGATTTTTTTTCTGCTTTTTATGCAGAAAAGTATCCTGAATCATTTGATCCTGCACTTCCTCCTCAAGTAGTTTATATTGGTGAGCATAAACTTACTGATGAAATACTGATTCCCGGATTCAGTGTAAATGCCGGAAAACTTGTATTAAGTCCAACCCGAACATTTGCTCCGGTTATTAAGAATGTATTGTCAACCATGTTTGAAAGTGTTCATGGTATGATACATTGCAGTGGAGGGGGGCAAACGAAATGCCTAAAGTATCTTCCAGCTCCAATGAAAGTGATCAAGGATAATTTATTTATACCGCCGCCTGTTTTTGAACTCATAGAAAAATCAAGTGGGTCCACACCCCGGGAAATGTTTCAGGTATTCAATATGGGGTGCCGTCTTGAAATTTATACTGATGCAGATGCCGCTGATACCATTATTTCAATTGCCGAGGGATTTGGTGTTGAAGCCAGGATAATTGGCCGCGTAGAGCATTCAGACCAAAAGAACCTTGATATACATTACAAAGGAGAAATTTATAATTTCACAAGCTAATATTTACATTATGACAGATGTGGTTTTGTCTATATCAAATGCCAATATTTATCAAGGTACCTCATTGATTTTATCTGATGTTAATATTGCTGTATCCCGCAGTGAATTTGTATACCTTGTTGGGAAAACTGGTACAGGAAAATCAAGTTTATTAAAAACGCTATATGGAGAATTACCCTTAAAGGAAGGGCAGGCAATGGTAGCAGGCTTTGATATAACAGGACTTACATGGAAAACAGTACCTTACCTCAGAAGAAACATAGGAATAGTTTTTCAGGATTTCCAGTTATTAACAGATAGAAATATCCATGACAACCTCAAGTTTGTTTTGAATGCTACAGGATGGAAAGATTCAAGAGAAATAGAGAACAAGATAGATGATGTACTGGAAAAAGTGGGTTTGCGAACAAAGGGCTTTAAATATCCATTTGAACTTTCAGGAGGTGAGCAACAACGTGTAGATATTGCCCGGGCTTTATTAAACTCGCCCAAACTGATTCTTGCAGATGAGCCTACAGGAAATCTTGATCCTGAAACAACAGATGAAATCATGAAATTACTTTTCCAAATCTGTAAAGATTCCGGGACTGCCATTGTAATGGCAACACATGATTATAACGTAATTTACAAATATCCTGCAAGAGTAATCAAAACCGAAGGGGGGCAAGTTATCGATAATGCAAGTTTAACTTCCCAAAAAGATCTTTAATTTCATTTTTATAATTTTGGCCTTCACTAAGAATCTTTGTTCTTGCGTTGTGGGAATCAATCGAAAATGGTTCGTTGAACAGCCTGAGGGTATTTTCTTTGAAAACCTCAGGAGTCCCTGCTACTTCACAAAAGCTTCCCCAATCTGATTTGCCAACAGCTTTTTGATTAACCATTACAAATCGTCCCATCGATAAAGATTTGGATAGCCTGTTCAGAGGACTTGAATCGATGAAAGATGGAAGAAGTATTATCTGCGCTTTTTTTATCAATTCATCCAATTCCCGTTCTGTTGGGTCACCAACCAGGCATGTATGCAACCTCAGATGTGCTGCCTGCTCAAGTTGAGGCGAAGGGTTGCTTCCTGCAATTACAAATGGAATCTCCACTTCATTAAAAATATTCTCAAGCAGCCATAGTGCAGCATATTCATTTTCTTTGTCAGAAAGTTTACCGAAATAGAGGCAAAAGCTACCCTGCCGTTCAGCAAATGAAAAGTTTTGAATACACATTACAGCGTGAGATGATGAAATCGTAATTTTTGGATTTTGATTTAACTTTTTTAAATAGGATTTGCATTTCCGGCTTTCAAACAAATATGTAAGTTTATTGAAACCCCATGGCATCAATGCAGCAAGATTCTTGTAATATTTTTCATCATCTCTTGAAAGGTTAAGATGCTGTAGTTTCTGATTACCCGAATGTGACCATAACAAAGGGAATGTTGTTGAAATTCCCTCGTAAAGAATCGGGAAGTCGTCTGCGAACAAATTTTTAACCAATTCACGGTTCGACCTGGAAGCTACACTATACGGTATTTGGGAAGAACTAAGTAATTGATTTGCATTGTTTCGGCGGTAATATTTAACCCGGTGGCAATATTGTTCCAAATTTTCTGAAGTCCCTTTTCCGAATTCAAAACTGTGCAGGTGAATTTTTATTCCAGCCTCATGAAATGTTTTGATTTTTAAATAAATATCCTGCAGTGTATCTGCATCTGTCGGAGTGGGTACATCCGGAGTTACAATATGAAGGTTGTCATGCATAAACAAATAAATACAAATGTGGCCTAAATTGTTCTCATTACCTTTGTAAAAATTTAATTATGGAACGTCAGGAACATCCACAGCCAATTGCTCCAATTCGTCCACGATTTCTAACCTTTCTTTGCTATCTGACTATTTTTGCCAGTGTTTACATGCTATTTTCATCATTTTCCGGTTTTTTTAATCCTGAAGCACTTACCAAAAGTACTACGTTGGCAATGGAAAACTGGGAACTTACAGTTGAAAAAATGATTCAACGTGACCCACAGCTGAAAGCTTCAATGAATCGTGTGGTTGCTGATGTATACAATGCCAATACCAACTCAAACATGCGCGATTACAGTTTTTTTAATGCCATTTGTAATCTGCTAACACTTATTGGGGCAATGTTGATGTTAAAATTGAGGAGAAATGGTTTTAGGGTTTACGTTCTTGGGATACTAATTTCATTTATTTCACCATTGCTTGTTTTTGGTACTGATAATTTGCTTGGGCAAGCATTTTCAGTTTATTATGCACTAAGTGGAGGAATATTTGTACTCCTGTATGCATTCAAAATAAAGTTTATGCAATAAATATGATATGAGCGGCACTTCCTCCTCGGTAATTTCATTTTTTTTCATTAACTTTGCAAACAATTTTTCGATGTAAACCCAAGATGAATTAAAAAAACTGAGATGTCAACTGTAACAAAAGAAAAAAAAGCGTCAATTGTAATTGAATTCGGTGGAAATGCCAAAAATACAGGCTCTATAGATGCACAGGTTGCATTGCTTACCGAAGAAATCAATGAAATCTCCAAGCATTTGCAAGTAAATAAAAAGGATTTCTCTACACACCGCGGCTTGATGCGTAAGGTAGGTCAGCGTAAAAGGCTGCTTTCCTATCTTAGTAAGCATAACATTACCGGTTATCGTGCCCTCATCGAGAGGCTGGGCTTAAGAAAGTAATTTATCTACTAAATGTATTATTCCCAACCCAATGTTGGGAATATTGCTTTTTGGAACTCTCCAAAAAAAATAACATGTTACAACAACCAATTCAATCAAGTTTCGATCTTGGTAGCGGCAGGATCGTAACCATAGAAACAGGCAGACTGGCACGTCAGGCAGATGGTGCAGTTACAGTAAGGCAGGGAAACTGCATTTTGCTGGCAACAGTTTGTGCAAACAAAGAGCCTCGTGAAGGACAAGATTTCTTTCCACTTTCCGTTGATTATCAGGAGAAATTTGCATCAGCAGGTAGAATTCCAGGATCCTTTTTCAAACGGGAAGGAAGGCTAAGTGATTATGAAATCTTGATAAGCAGGCTTATTGACAGGGCTCTCCGCCCACTTTTTCCAGAAGATTATCTTTGCGATGTGCAGGTTCTCATCACACTAATATCATCAGATCCTGAAGTCATGCCTGATGCCTTGGCTTGTCTTGCTGCATCAGCAGCACTTGCTGTTTCAGATATTCCCATTAAAGAGATCATTTCAGAAGTGAGGGTAGCCCGAGTGAATGGTGGTTTTATTGTAAATCCAAGCAGGACCGAACTGGCATCTGCAGACATGGATTTCATTATCGGAGCAACATCCAAAAACCTGATGATGGTTGAAGGTGAATCCAAAGAATGTCTTGAAGCTGATGTAGTTAAAGCTTTGGAAATAGCACACGATGCCATTCGCATTCAAATTGCAGCTCAACAAGAGCTAAGAGAGAAAGTTGGTGTTAATGGTAAGAGGGATTATACAAAGCCTTTGAGCGATGAATCAATTCAGCAATCAGTATATTCTTTTGCACATGATAGGGTTTATGCCATATCAAAGGCTGCAAGTACAAAGGCTGACAGATCCAAAGCGTATGATGAGTTAAAAAAAGAAGTTGTTTCTAGTTTGGGTGATGAAGCTACAACTGATCAAATCAAACTTGCAAAGAAGTATTACGAGGATTTGAAATGGGAAGTTGTCAGAAACATGATGCTGGACGATAGAATTCGTTTGGACGGAAGGTCTCTTGATCAGGTTAGGCCATTGGATATGGAAGTTGACGTATTGCCCACACCGCATGGTTCAGCGTTATTTACCAGGGGGGAGACCCAGTCTCTTACAACCATCACTTTTGGCACTCCGCTAGATGAACTGTTAGTTGAAAGTGCTGCCAAGTCAGATTACAATAAATTTATTCTGCATTATAATTTCCCAGCATTTTCTACAGGTGAGGTAAAACCAATGCGTGGTCCAGGTAGGAGAGAGGTTGGTCACGGGAACCTGGCTCTCCGTTCCCTTAAGCAAATGATGCCTGGTAATGACTATGCATATACGGTAAGGGTAGTTTCTGATATCCTTGAGTCAAACGGATCATCCTCAATGGCTACTGTTTGTGCAGGATCATTGGCACTGATGGATGCTGGTGTACCTGTTCCCAAACATGTCAGTGGTGTTGCAATGGGGTTAATTACACGTCCAACGGATGGAAAATATGCCATATTGACCGATATTTTGGGTGATGAAGATCATCTTGGTGATATGGATTTCAAGGTAACCGGCACTAGAGATGGTATTTGTGGTATTCAAATGGATATAAAGATTGACGGTTTGAGCATGGAGACTATGATGGAGGCTTTGGAGCAGGCCAGGAATGGTAGACTTCATATTCTTGATGCTATGTATCAGTGTATGCAGGCGCATAGATCAGAGGTTAAGCCTCATGCGCCTCGTATGCAAAAGTTATTCATTGATAAAGAGTTTATTGGAGCAGTTATCGGTCCACAGGGTAAAATAATTCAGGAAATTCAACGTGAAACTGGTACAACCATCAACATCGAAGAGATTGGTAACCAAGGTGAGGTAAGTGTGTTTAGTCCTGCTAAAGAGGGTCTAGACCGTGCAGTTGCTTGGATTAAAGGTATAGTTGCTATGCCTGAAGTAGGTGAAGAATATGACTCTAAAGTGAAATCAATCATGCCATATGGCGCATTTGTTGAATTCATGCCTGGTAAACAAGGGTTATTGCATATCAGTGAGGTAAGTTGGAAACGCCTTGAAAACCTTGATGGCATTCTTAAGGAAGGTGACATGGTAAAAGTAAAGTTGGTTGGAGTTGACCATAAAACTGGTAAATTCAAACTCAGTAGAAAAGCGCTTATTCCCAAGCCTGACTTCAATAAGGATGAAGGTCAGTCTGATAACTAAAAAAAGTTAAGACCGGCATATGCCGGTCTTTTTTTTAATATGAAATATTTAGTTGTTAAAATTACTTGTATTCATGCTGAGCAGCTTGATATACTAACTGCGATGTTGCCTGAATTTGGTTTCGAGGGTATGGAAGAAGTTGAAAATTCCTTGACTGCATATTCAAAAGAAACTGATTGTGATCTTGAAGCATTGCGTAATTATTTGAAGACCAATGATTTAGGTTTTGAAATTTCTGAAATTCCGGAGCAGAACTGGAATGCCCAGTGGGAATCTAATTTCGACCCAGTCATTATACCAGGAAAAATACACGTTCGCGCTCATTTTCATCCTCGGCTGGATGGATTTGACCATGAAATAACAATAACTCCCAAAATGAGTTTTGGTACTGGTCATCACGCTACTACAAGCATGATGATGCGGGCAATGATGGATGTAAATTTTATTGGTAAATCTGTTCTGGATTTTGGAACAGGAACAGGAATTTTAGCAATTTTGGCTGCGCTAAGGGGGGCTGTTAATATAATTGCAATTGATAATGATGAATGGAGCATCAACAATACAATTGAAAATGCTCATATGAACATGGTTTCAGATTTACTAGATATTAGGATGACTGATAACTTGGATAGTATTCCCCAGTCTGATATTATCTTGGCAAACATCAACAAACATGTATTGGTGGCGCATGTTGATGCTATTTTCAAGGTTTTACATCCGGATGGAAATTTGATCTTAAGTGGGTTGTTAAATGATGATTATGAAGATATTACAGCTATTTACGCTCCATTATTTGGCAATCCAATTCATCTTTTAAAAGATAATGGTTGGATTTGTATTGTTTTTAGTAATAACAATAACAGTTAAAATGCTGTCATTTATTAAGTTTTCATTAAATTTGTTATACCTTAAAACAATTTCATTGCAATGAATGAATTTTTTCTGATTACTCTGGCATATTTGTTGGGATCAATACCAACATCCCTGATTATCAGTAGAACCCAATTCAATATTGATATAAGGGACTATGGAAGTGGTAATGCAGGTGCAACCAATACATTCAGGGTGCTAGGTTCAAGATGGGGTAGTATCGTAATGTTTCTTGATGTTTTGAAAGGTATACTAGCTGTAAAACTCGCTCTTTTACTCCCTTTTTACATTGATAATGAATTCGCTAGAACAAATTTTCAAATAGGATTAGGCTTAGCCGCAGTTTTGGGACACATTTTCCCTATTTGGGCTGATTTCAGGGGGGGAAAGGGTGTTGCAACTTTATTTGGGTTGATTATTGCTATTTCACCTTTTACAGCTCTAGGTTGTGTTGGTGTTTTTTTACTGGTTTTATTTCTTACAAGGTTCGTTTCACTTAGTTCCATATTGGCAAGTATGGCCTTTCCAGTTTTTATACTTGTTATTTTCAACGTTGAAAATGATGCTTATAGAATATTTGCAATAGCCGTTGCGCTTCTTGTTGTTCTAACACATCAAAAAAATATTGGTCGTTTGTTATCTGGAAGTGAAAATAAAGTACCAATTTTTAAAAATCGCGACAGAAAGCGTATGCGGAGGGGGTGATTTTTTCATTTTCAATTTAATACCTAATATCCCTTAAAAAAAATCACCAATTAGCATTTTTAGTGGAAAAAATGTTAATTTTATAACTCAAACCAAAACTACTTTCAATATGTTAGTGAACATTTTTGAAAAACTTCAATTTTGCGAAGAAAAAAATTTATTGATTCAAGGGATCCCATCCACTTTGGAAAAATATTTTACAAAATTGTCATTTGTTAA
>Ga0208787_1000150_pt1 | contig 34133 bp, 28 predicted proteins | sample Wag4_2014_7_11_FD_187362 | JGI IMG/M metagenome (GOLD analysis project Ga0208787, IMG submission 187362) | Fresh water microbial communities from Ohio, USA - Utica-2 Time Series HT 2014_7_11 (SPAdes) (version 2) | ecosystem: Environmental > Aquatic > Freshwater > Water tank | place: USA: Ohio...
CATGTGGTTTTATTTGTGGATCCAGCACCATTTCTGACATTGATGGCAATTCCTATAATACGGTTTTGATAGGGACTCAATGCTGGACAAAGGAGAATCTAAAGGTTACCAAGTATAATGATGGCACTGCGATTCCGGATGAAACAGCTAATACTGCTGGTTGGGGAGGATTAGCTACAGGAGCTCGCTCAGATTATACAGGAGAAGCTTCCTATATAGCTACTTATGGCTATCTATACAATTGGTATGCTGCTAATGACTCCAGGAAAATCTGCCCTGCAGGTTGGCACGTTCCAACAGATGGAGAATGGACACCATTAATTCAATTTATTGTACCAACAGAAACTGTTAGTGCTACAGTTGTAGGTTCTCAAAGCACCACTGCAGGTGGCAAGTTGAAATCAACTTCTTCGATTTGGAATTCTCCAAATACCGGAGCAGACAACTCAAGTGGTTTCTCTGCTCTCCCAGGTGGTTATCGCGTTAGCGCTGGTAGTTTCCAAAATATTAGAGGCATCGCTTTTTTCTGGAGTGCTACTGAGTCAGCCATCAACTCCGCCTGGAGCCGCAGCCTGTACGATAGCATTGGCAATTTGTATAGGGACAACAGCAATAAGTCTGTTGGTTCCTCCGTCCGTTGCCTCAAAGATTGACGATTTGTATATTTGACTATTTGTGGGTTGGGCTTGCGGGTAGCATAAAGACCCATTGGGGGAATTCCCCCCAATGGGTCTTTTTTAGTGTTTATAACTTCTAAAATAAATCTATATGATTAGCAGAAGAAGGAACTATAAAGAAAAGGAGAATATAAATAGTCCTAAGCAAGTAACCATAATATTTAATCCTATACATCCTGTAAATCCTAATTCCAACCAATGGCTGCTGCGCGAAAATTTCTACCGAAGATTGAGTGCCTAGTAGGTTCACCCTCATGGGTGCCCGATGTATTTTGGTGAAAATGGTTGTTTTTGGGAATATTTCCTGTAATTTTTTTTTGAATCAGGATTTACAGGATTTCGAAGACATCTTCGGCATGTTGGATTTTGACAACCAGCAACGCTTTTATTTCACAGAAATCCCGTAGGGGCGAATTGCATTCGCCCTTTCCTCGACAGGTTCCAATCTAATATTTTGGTCGCTTCACACCCACCTTCTTAATCCTAACATGATTTAACCAATGATTAATGTTTATTCGTAAAAAGGGAATTTTTTTTTATAGATACAACATATTTCTTAGTGCTTTATAAATCACTACATCATTATGTAGTTCCTAAAATTTCAAGGTCTAATTTTAAAAATTAACTTTGACTCATCAAAATATGTTGCAAATATTAAATTTTAAAAATTTATGAAAAAGTCTATCTATTTATCTATCTATCTATGTATTAATTTATCTATTAGTCTAAACGGCCAGGTAATTAATAGTCAGGTAACAGACGAAAAAACGGTCATCAAACGAAATGCGTTTTATAATATGGAGGAGATTAAAGTTCGCTGGAAGAAAGCTGCTTTAGAGAATTGTCCAGCGGTACCTTGCCTTTCTCTATCTGCACCTGGGCCATGTACTTCCATTGTTGCTACTCCGACAGGTCCGTCATCTGTTAGTGTTTCTTTTGTTCCACCTACTAGCGATGGGGGGAGTCCTATAACGGGTTATATTGTGACAGCAACATCAACGCCTTCAGCACCTGCAAAACGGAAAACAACTGCTGCTATTATTACTGTTTCAGGAACATCTTCACCAATAGTGGTAACAGGGTTAGTTTTTGGTGTAAATTATATTTTCGCTGTGGTTGCAACCAATGCTGTTGGTTCTTCACCTGTTACTGTTACTCCCACTACTGTTACTCCCTGTGTACTCAATACGGTAAGCGCAGGATCTTCAAGCCCAACGTTAGCAGTAAATACGTCTTTGACGCCAAATATTACGCATTCAACGACCCTTGCAACGGGCATAGGTACTGCGATAGGTTTGCCTTCGGGAGTGACGGCCTCTTGGTTGGCAAATGTGATAACAATAATTGGCACACCAAGGGCGACGGGAAGCTTCTCCTACGAAATTCCTCTGACGGGAGGTTGTGGCAGTGTGAAAGCAATGGGCAGTATCACGGTGAGTGGAACACCTGCCTGTGCAGCAGCTGCTGCATCGACAACGCCAACGTTGCCGGTGAATACGGTTTTAACGCCGAATATTACACATGCTACGACGAGTGCCACTGGCATAGGTACTGCGACAGGATTACCTACTGGAGTTTCCGCTGCCTGGTCTGGTAATGTGATTACAATTAGCGGCACACCGACTAATACGGGAACATTTAATTATACGATACCACTAACTGGAACAAGTTGTAGTTCTGTGAATGCGACAGGCACTATTACAGTGACTGCTGCTTGTGCTGCAGCTGCTGCATCGACAACGCCAACACTGACGGTAAATACGGTTTTGACGAATATTACACATGCAACGACGAGTGCCACGGGCATAGGCACTCCGACAGGATTACCAGCTGGAGTTTCCGCTGCCTGGTCTGGTAATGTGATTACAATTAGCGGCACACCGACTAATACGGGAACATTTAATTATACGATACCTCTAACGGGAACAAGTTGTAGTTCTGTGAATGCGACAGGCACTATTACGGTGTCTGCACCGCCTTTTACTTGCGGATCAAGCACCGTTATTGACTATGATAACAACTCCTATAATACGGTTTCGATTGGTACCCAGTGTTGGACAAAGGAGAATTTAAGAGTAAGAAGATATAATGATGGCACAGAAATAAGGTTTAATAACTCAGGAGGAAGTGGAGGGACCACGAGTGAAACATGGTCTGTACTTGATTACGGTGCACATACCATTTATGCAAATGATAGTTTGGCAAGCCCTTCTAAACTTGCAACTTATGGTTATCTATACAATTGGTATGCCGCCAAAGGTATTGCAACAGCAGGAAGTACAACATATAAGAACATCTGCCCTACAGGCTGGCACGTTCCAACTTTCACAGAATGGGACACTCTGACTACTTATCTTGGAGGGGTAGAAACGGCAGGGACTGTAATGAAAGATACTTCAACCCTATGGAATGTTGCTATTACACCAAGTCCCGGAACTAATACAAGCGGCTTTTCTGCTCTCCCAGGTGGTTATCGCAAAAGCGACGGTAGTTTTATCTATATTAATATCCTCGCTATCTACTGGAGTACTACTGAGCACAACAGCAGCCTCGCCTGGTTCCGCTACCTGAATGAAAACAGTGGTAATGTGATCAGGTACTACCACAGTAAGTCGTTCGGCTCCTCCGTTCGCTGCCTCAGGGATTGACTATTTCACTATTTATGGGTTGGGCAAATGCGCGCGGCAAAAGACCCATTGGGGGGAATTCCCCCCAATGGGTCTTTTTTAGTTTTTATAACTTCTAAAATAAATCTATATGATTAGAGGAAGAAGGAACTATGAAGAAAAGGGAAATGAAAGCTCCATCTAATAATAATCTTTCCACGCCAACCGACGACGTTATAGTTAATCCTCGAAATCTTGTAAATCCTGATTCAAAACAATGGCTGTTGCGCGAATAATTTCTAACGAATACTGGGGAGGTGTTTTTTTTGAGGGGGAGATATTTCCTGAACATGTTAGTTTGAATCACTGATTTAATGGATTTACAGGATTTCACGGATTATAAATTAGGATTTTGTTTTTCGGGAATTTGTTGCATTGTACCGATTTTATTTCATCCAAAATCCCGTAGGGGCGAATTGCATTCGCCCTTTCCGCGACAGGTTCCAATATAATATTTTGGTCGTGTCACACTCATCTATACTACGCTGATATGATTTAAACGAATGATTAACATTTATTTATCATTATTTTTATGAAGTATTTTTTTAAAAGAATTAATATATTTGTAAGTAATACTATTTTCCAGTCATCTACTAAATATGTTTTAATGAAAAAATCTATCTATTTATATATATATCTATCTATTTGTCTCTTCGTTAGCCTGAATGGTCAGTCTACTAATAGTCAGGATGCAGAAAAAAATGAAGGCATTCAACGCAATGTAAATTATAATTTGGAGGAGATTAAAGTGCGCTGGAAGAAGGCTGCGTTGGAGAATTGTACTGGGGTACCTTGTATCGTTGTACCACCTCCGCCATCATTCACTTGTGGAACAAGTACTATTTCTGACATAGATGGCAACTCCTATAATACGGTTTCAATAGGGACTCAGTGTTGGACAAAAGAGAATTTAAAGGTTACCAAGTATAATGATGGCACTGCGATTCCTAATAGTGCAACAGGTGGAAGTGTTGGTACTTCAAGAACATGGCAAGACTTAACCACCGGAGCATACACCATTTATGCTAATGAGTCAAGTTCAGATGCGAATGCAACCAACTATGGATTTTTGTATAATTGGTATGCTGCAGTTGGAATAGTAACCAATTTAGGAAGTCCAACAAAAAACATCTGTCCAATAGGCTGGCACGTTCCAACAGATGGAGAGTGGACATCATTAATACAATTTATTGTTCCATCAGAAACTCTTGGTACATCCCCAGGCATTCAAAGCACCACTGCAGGTACTTTAATGAAAAAAAATGATACCCTATGGACATTTAACACAGGAAATAATACAAGCGGCTTTTCCGCTCTCCCAGGTGGTTATCGTAATTTCGATGGTAGTTTCTTCAATGGTAGATACGTCGCTTTCTTCTGGAGTGCTACCGATGTCGGCGGCAACTTCGCCTGGTACCGCTACCTGTACGACGTCGATTTCACTGTGCTCAGGAAAAGCGACTACGACAAGTCTGTTGGAGCCTCCATCCGTTGCCTCAGGGATTGACCTATTTGTCTATTTGTGGGTTGGGCTTGCGGGACGCAGCGTATTGATTTTTGTGTTAATTTAATTTTTATTGGAAAATAGTAAAAATCACAATTGAAATTGAATTATAATTCAATTTGAAGTGGATTAAAAAATAAGTTGATTTAAAAAATTTAAAAATGAATTATTTATAAATTTAAAATTTATTAATTAAGCAGTGTTTTGGTGTTTAAGATATTTTTAAACCTTACCAAAAATTGATTTGGCTATTTAATAAATCCCCGTAGAGATGATGCACGCATCGTCTTGGTTTATACAAGAAAATACTAAAATCCATCTCGCATGGTAGTGAAATAAATATTTTGAATGGTTTCGTAACATCGACTCATTTTTAATTTAGGAATTGATCGGATGGGTGGGTATCAGAAATGAGTTTAGTTTCTTCGCTATGGGATTTATGGATATTGGTAAATTGGGTTGGGTTCCTTCGCAGTGGTATTTGGGTTATGCCTGGGTTTGGGTTTTCTGACGCAAACAAGACGATTCATGCATTGTCTCTACTTTCCTCCTAACTAATATCCATCTCGTAGGGCACTGAAACAAAATTTTGAATGGTTTGGAAACACCGATCCGTTTTTATTTCCTACCTCAATTGGATTGGCGTGCAAACCTGGGTTTAATATTTATCCGTAGAGGCGATGCATGCATCGTCTTCTCTTCGTCAGGACACAATTTATTTTGTGAAAAGATTCCAATGACGAAAAAAGGCTTTTAAAAAAAGGGGGAAGGTAAACTTTACCCTCCCCCTTTAAATCAGGATATTTAATTTCCTAGTTTATTTAAATAGCGAAAAAGAAAGCGATTCTACCTTCTTTTTATAGTTGGCAAAAGGCCCGTTTAAAAACGTTTCGATTTTTTCTAAGGCAGCATTTACCTCGATGGTTGCTTTTTGCAGGTTGTTTTTCGCCGCCTGCGTTGGTTCTCCAACAAAGGTATTGATAGCCGAACGAACGGCAAATAAACTTCCTTGTATGTTAGATGCACTTCGCTGAATCCCCTTCAGTCCGTCAGGCATCATGTACAGGTTCTCTAAATTGCTTAGGGAATCGGTTAGTGACTTACCCAATTTCACCATTTCCTTTTTAGTGCTGTCAACCATTAATTGCATGGCCGTTTCAACCCGAGAAATGGATTTCTTAGCATCCTGGATTTTTGTAAATCCATTGGTTGCTTTGGTAGTTAACTGGTCTAATTCCTTAAAAGCTTTTTCTTGCGCGGCATAATCAGCTAAGGAAATATTTTCTCTTGGGTCGCCTAAAACTTTGATCTGGGTAGAATCAGATTGACCGTTTAAAGTAACAATAAACCAATAATTACCTGGCGATACGGAACCACCTACTGGTAATTCATCGTCGGGTTTGGCTTCCCGGCGAGATGGCATGGCAACGCCATTTTTTCTCATATCCCAGAAAATTCTGGCCATGCCAGTGTCTAAGGTCATATTCATACGACGTATGATTTCCCCTTTTTCAGTTTTTACTACTATTTTTGCCTTTTCTGGAGATGCCGCATTTTTAGAAGCTCCACCTTTATTCCAAATAGTTACCATGGCACCAGATGATTTATTTTGTCCTTCATAAATACCATCAGCTGCGAAGTGATAGCCTGCATAAGATTTGTAGTTAGCAAGATAAGCATCGGGAGCTTGAAAAACACGAAGCGCTTTTTCTAACACTTTTCCTCCTGTTTGCGCTATTTCACGCAATGGTCTGACATCGTCTAAAATATAAAATGCCCGACCAAAAGTAGCTAAAATAAGGTCGTGATCACGACTATGAATTTTCATATCCATGGTTGGCGCCGACGGATAATTATTCATCCATTTATTCCAGTTTTTACCGCCATCAATACTTAGATAAAGACCGCAATCGGTTCCCAACCAAAGCATATCGGAAGCAACAGGATCTTGCACGATAGATAGCGTGTAGCAAGGAACTTGCTTTTCGGTAACTATAGCGGTGAATGTTTTGCCAAAATCTTTGCTTCGGAAAGCCATTGGTCGATAATCATTTCGGCGATAATCATTTACAATAACAAAAACTTCCCCTGCATTTTTCGACGAAACCTCAATATATGGAATCCATGACCCAGGTTTAACTCCTGGAAGTGCACTTGAAAGATTCGTCCATGTTTTTCCTCCATCTCGGGTCAGTTGTAAATTACCGTCATCAGTGCCTACCCAAATTACATTGGCATCTAAAGGGCTGGGGGCGATAGCCAGAATAGTAGTATGATTTTCAGCAGCTGTATTGTCAATAGTTAATCCTCCGGTAGAATCCTGCATTTGTTTAATAGGATCATTGGTAGTTAAATCGGGAGAAATAATTTCCCAGGTTTTTCCACAATCCATACTTTTGTGAACAAATTGGCTTCCGAAATAAAGGCCACAAGCTTGGAATGGATTTTGAGCAAAGGCAGCATTCCAGTTGTATCGCAATTCAATTTTCGGATCTGGATGGGTCGGTTTAATACCTTGAGTTCTTCCTGTATTTAGATGAACCTGGCCTACATTACCTCCCTGCGACATAGCATAGGCTTTATCCTTATCTGCCGGGTGAAAACTTACATCAAAACCGTCGCCGAAATAAATTTCTTGCCAGTCTGTATTGCGAATATTTCCTTGTTGCCAAATGGAACTTGGACCAACCCAAGAGCCATTGTCTTGCATACCACCACCAATTCTATAGGGTATAGACATATCATAATTGACATGATAAAATTGTCCAACGGGAATATTTTCAATAAAACGCCATGTTTTCCCCATGTCATGGGAAATATTTAAGCCACCGTCATTTCCGTCAATCAAGTAATTTGGATTTTCCGGATGAATCCAAAAGGCATGGTGGTCAGGATGCACACCATAATAGGGTAGTAAGGTTTGAAAAGTTTTTCCGCCATCCTCACTTTTTGTAACGAGAGAAAAAAGATTATATATTCTATTTTCATTCTTGGGATCCACATATATTTCGTGATAATAAAAGGGTCTGTCGCTTACCCCTTCGCCTTTGCCAACAAGCGTCCATTTAAATCCGCCATCGGTAGATTTATATAAACCATTTTCTTTAGCTTCCACCAAAGCATAGATGATATTTGTTTTAGACCTTGCAATAGCCAGACCAATTCGACCAAGTGGGCCCTTAGGTAATCCATCTACATCGGTTCTTTTTGACCAGGTATCTCCTCCATCGAAAGTAACATGCAGGCCAGAGCCAGGTCCACCAGAATTGAAGAACCAAGGTTTTCTGCCATATTCCCACATAGCCACCAATATTTTATTTGGATTACTTGGATCGGCAACCATATCGGCAACGCCCGTTTGATCATTCACATAAAGAATTTTCTCCCATGTCTTACCGCCGTCTTTGGTTCTAAAAACGCCTCTTTCTGGATTTGGACCGAAAGGAGAACCTTGAGCACCAACATAAACGATATCGGGATTATCACGATGAATGATTATCCTGTGTATTGTTTTGGTATTTTCCAGACCCAAACACTTCCACGTTTTTCCACCATCCCGGCTTCTGTAAATCCCTTTTCCCATGTTTTGAGAATTCCGTGGATTACCCTCACCCGTTCCAACCCATATATCGAGTGGATTTTTCTGATTTAAAGCAATGGAGCCAACGGACAGATTATCCATCTCGTCGAAAAGGGTTTCCCAGGCAGTTCCCCCATTGGTAGAACGCCATAAACCACCCGATGCTGCACCGGCATAAATGATTTGAGGGTTCGACAGATCGACCTCAATGGCAGTAATTCTACCGCTCATACCTGCAGGACCGATACTCCTCGGTGAAATGCCTTTTAATCTTTTTAGATCAATTTCCTGACCATGAGAGAGGTTAAAGCATAAAAAGGTAAGCAAAAAGGCCCACATTTTAATTTGAAGTTGCTTCATTTTGATTGTTTTTAATAAAGTAGGTTGCTTATTTAACAAATAATAAAGTTGTCCAAACAATAAAATTGATTTTACCGTTATTAAGGTTTAAATTTAACCAAAAAAGTAAGAATATGAAAATTAAGTTGTTTGTTGCATTTTTGTTTGCAGCCTTTTTATTTGGTGCAAATACAACTATATCAGCAGCACCTCCTAAAAAAGCTAGTTTCACCGTCGCGGGAAATTGCGGGATGTGTAAGAAACGAATTGAAAAAGCTACATCAGGTTTAGAAGGTGTAGTTGAGGCCATTTGGTCCACTGAGACTAAGAAAATGGTGGTTAAATACAATGCCCACAAGGTTTCTGTATCTGATATCAAGAAAAAAATTGCTGTGGTAGGCCATGATACCGATGAGTTCAAGGCTTCTAAAGAAGTTTATGATAAACTGCCAGGATGTTGTTTATATGACAGAATGTAGTAAAATAAGGTTTTTAATCCTTTTTGTTTGGGCAAATCTTTATGCTTCTGGTGTAGGATTTTCCCAAATTATTTCCAGACCCTTTAAAGTGGAAGAAATTTCCGTGCCTTGTCAAAAAGGGGCTGTTCCAAATCTTTTTAAACATTCAGACGGAAGCATTTGGTTGAGTTGGGTGGAATATCAGGATGACACCACAGATATTCTAAAATATGCTTCTTTAAAAGATAACCAATGGAGAGAGGAGGGTGAAATTTCGAGAGGTACTAATTGGTTTGTAAATTGGGCAGACTTCCCTTCTTTTACTTTATTTCCTAGCCAGGGTAAGAATTATTATTTAGCCCACTGGCTACAAAAAAGTGCAAGTGGAACTTTTGACTATGATGTCAGGATTTCAATTAAGAAACCTAATCAATCAGCTTGGTCGCCCTCCATTGTTTTGCATCAGGACGGAATCCCTGCAGAACATGGTTTCGTTTCCCTTTTACCTGAAAATACAGGTAAAATTAGGGCTTTTTGGTTAGACGGCAGATTGACGAAAGGTTCTGAAGCAACGGTTAATAATCACGATGGAGGTCATGGCGGGCACCACGGATCCATGACTCTTCACACCGCTTTGGTAGATACCTTTGGCATTGTTTCAGAAGAAACTATGTTAGATAGCCGCATTTGTGATTGTTGTCAAACCGCTTCAGCCATGGTTGAAAACGGCCCGGTTGTTATTTACAGAGATCGTTCTGAAAGAGAAATCAGAGATATCAGTATCATTCGATTTGAAAATGGGGCCTGGTCTGAGCCTTCCAATATTTATAGAGATGATTGGATGATCGCTGGGTGTCCGGTAAATGGTCCGGCCATGTCTGCACATAAAAATAAACTGGCGATTGCCTGGTTCACAGGAAAGAATAAAAAAGGAGAAGTTAAGGTTATCTTTTCTGAAAATGGGGGCCGGACTTTTGGAAAGCCGGTGGTCATAGATGCTGATAATCCCTTAGGCCGAGTTGATATTCATTGGCTAAATGAAAAACAGGTGGCAGTCAGTTGGATTAGTAACAAGGCTAAATCAACAAAAATATCTCTACAGGTTGTAGAGTCCAACGGGAAAAAAGGTATTTTTCAACATATAACAGATACGAGTCCTGAGCGATTAAGCGGTTTTCCCATCTTCGTTCCTTATGATGGTGGACTTATTTTATCCACAACAGAAGTGAATAGCGACAAATCTACACAGATCAAAACATATCGGCTAAGCACCCCACAATAATCTACACCTCCTTAAATAGCATTAATCAATATTCATACATTAGAGATGCGATACCTCGCGTCTTTTCCCCTGTAGGGTTTCAATTTAAATATTATCGCAAATATTGGTTTTGAATCAGGATTTACAGGATTTTGAGGATTAACTATAACGTCTCCGTTGAAAGTAGGAAGGTTACTATTAAATGAAGCTGTCATCTGCCGGCCTCTCGCCGCTGCGGGACGCATCGGCGAAAAAAAGGGTAAAAAGTAATCCTCTATGAATAACTTTTAAACCCAAATCAAGTACGTCCTCTGTCATCCTCAAAATCCTGAAAATCCTGCTTCAAACTAATGTGCTCAGGAAATATTCCTCCAAAGTCATTTCCTCCAAAACACATCGGGCACCCGCTGGGGATTGTCCCTACCCGAAGACTATTCTTCATTATGAGGACAATTATGCACTTTACTAATCAGATTTTGATGTTCTTTCAACATCGTTTGGGCAGCCTGATAAAGTTCTTCAAAATGCATGACCAGGATATGAACATCACGGGGAACTTCCTCGCCCCACTGTTTGGTTTTGAACATACAGCAAGTGTGTAAACCTTTAAAAACAGCTTCTAATTCTTTGGCGCGGAATAAAAAATTTTCAATATCTGGTAAGGTGGCTGGCAAAATAGTATTTTCCCTTTGTAAACCTTTAGAGAGGTCTTCAAAGACAAGCTCCTTAATGCTCACCTGAAACATTTCAGACATTTTTAAAAGACTGTATATTTTGGGCTCTGTAGAGCCATTTTCATAAGAGGCAATATTCCCTCTGTTCAGACCAACACGGTTGGCGAATTCTTCCTGACTCCATTGAAACTTTTTCCTCAGCAAACGGAGATTTAAAGCCAGAAAAGTAGCGTTCATTACATCGTTATCCTGCTGTTCAATCATAATGTAAAATCATAAATTAATATTTGTCATAGAATGAATACCAATATTTAAGTACAATGAAAAGGAAATAATTGTTTAAAAAATGATAATTAAATTTACATTTTTAATTCATTTGTCAGTAAAAAGTCATTTTTTGTCGACAAATTGGACATTTAAAAAGATTATTGAAAAATATATTTGCATTCAATTCGTTTTAGGACTAAATTTGCAAAAAAATAAAAACAATGACAGATACAATAGTTGCTAATTCTTCCATTCAGATTCAGTTAGGTGCTATTCGTTCTTCTTTGCGTGCCTTCGCACTTAAATTAACGGGTTCATCTAGTGATGCAGAAGATTTGTATCAGGATACTGCCCTGCGAATTATTATGCATGCAGACAAATTTAATGAGGGTACCAACTTCAAGGCGTGGGCAGTTACTATAATGCGGAATATTTTTATAAATAACTACCGTAAAAAAATTCGAAGAAATATGATTGTGGATCAAACGCCCAATTCTTATTATTTGGATTCAAATGAAGTGAATGAGCCTAATGCAGGGGAAACAGAAATTATATTCAGCGAATTAATGGTATTGGTTGAAGCTTTACCTGAAGACTTTAAAAGACCATTTCTAATGGCTTTTGATGGCTACAAATATGAGGAAATAGCGGAGGAACTCGGTTCTCCTCTTGGCACTATTAAAAGTAGAATATTTTTTGCCAGAAAAAAGTTGCAAAAATTATACAAAGAACGCTATGCTATTTATAGGGCATAAATCAATATTTTCAAGATAGTCAGGATTAATTTCTATTACCTGATTATCTTGGAAAAATCCATTCGTGAGGTGTAGTTTTAATATCTAAGTGTTATTTTGGAACCAACCCCCTTTTTGTGGAGATTGTTCAAAGGTTTCCCTGGGTAAGAAGAATTCTTTTTCTTGCTTTTCAAATAGTTTTTTTCGTTGCCGTTCCTTATAATCTTCCTCCTCCTCTGTATTTTTAAACAGAAAGGCAGTTATCATTCCTGAAATGGCGCCTAATAAATGACTTTCCCACGAAATGCCTTCCTGCCCCGGGAAAATACCGAGAATCATTGAGCCGTAATAAAAGCCAACCAAAATGGCCAGAGCAATGGAGCGAATATTCCTTCTGAAAATGCCTAACCAAAAAACAAATGCTACTAATCCATAAATCACTCCACTGGCACCGATGTGAAAAACCTGTCTTCCGAATAACCAAACAAGGCTGCCTGTTAAGAAATATATAATGAATAAGGCAGGAAATGATATTCTTCTATAAAAAAATAAAATAAGGGTCATAAGGGCAAAAAGGGGTGGTGTATTGGACATCAAATGTGACCAATTACCGTGAATCCACGGACTAAACAATATGCCTTTTATGCCAAAATCAGTCCTTGGGAAAATACCTAAATTACCTAAATCAATGAAAGTCAGGAAGGTAACCAAATGAACCAACCAAAGGATTGAAACCGTCAGGGTAGCTATTTTCAGACTTTGAAAAAATGAATTTGGTTTTTTAGAATTCATTAATTGGTGTTAAATGTCAGTTTAAATCTCTGATGAGATCTAAATATTTAGGTGAAATATCTCCCGCTTTTTTAATAGCCTTTTCAAATGGGGTGTAAGCAATTTCATTATTTATGATGCCAATCATTTCGCCTGATCTACCCTCGAGGAGCGCATCTGTTGCGGCAACACCCATTCTGCTCGCTCTTACTCTTTCTAAACAAGTGGGACTGCCTCCTCGCTGAATATGTCCTAAGATGGATACTTTTATTTCAAAAATATCTAATTTAGATTTTACATAATCAGCAATCTGATAAGCTCCACCTGCCTCATCTCCTTCGGCTACGACAACAATACTAGAGTTCTTTTTTCTATCGTGAGCATTTTGCAGCACTTTAACCAAATCGTCTAAATTTGTCTTATGTTCAGGCACCAATACGGCCTCAGCGCCAGTGGCAATACCTGCGGCCATAGCAATATAACCAGCATCGCGGCCCATTACTTCAACAAAGAATAATCGGTCATGGGCATTGGCAGTATCTTTAATTTTATCAATAGCATCCATTGCTGTATTAATAGCGGTATCGAAACCGATGGTATGATCCGTTCCCGCTAAATCGTTATCGATTGTACCTGGACAGCCCACGATTTTAATATCAGGAAATTCTTTCATAAAAACATCGGCACCTGTAAAAGTTCCGTCTCCACCGATAGCCACGATACCGTCGATACCTGCTTTTTTAAGATTTTGATAAGCCAGTTTTCTACCTTCGGGGGTCATAAAATCTTTACTCCTGGCTGATCTCAATATAGTTCCCCCCATATTGATAATGGAAGAAACGGAATGTGAATCCATATTTTTAATTTCACCCTCTATTAGACCCTGATATCCGCGATAGATGCCGGCAACCTCAAGGCCTCTTTTTAAGGCTGATCTAACTACGGCACGAATACAGGCGTTCATGCCCGGTGCATCACCACCTGAAGTAAAAACTCCAATTTTTTTCATTGTTCTAAATTATGCTTAATTATAAGAATCTTCGGCGAACCGTATTTATAAATGATCTTGCTGCCTCCTTTCTTTCCTCTTTATACCAATCATGTTGACGGCCAATATTTAGTAAAAATACTTTTGCCTGATCAAAATGAGTAAAATTATTTAACATTTTTACAGCTTCTTCCATTTCCGCATTATTTTTTCCAAATAAATCGTTGGTGTACAAAAGACGTTCATTCATACTAAACGTGGAAAAACTTAAATTCGAAATGGCTTTACTAGCCAATCTTTCTGCTAAATTACTTGGTTCTTGCCATATAAACAAATGGGTTAATTCGCTATCTTTGGTGGGTTCAGCAGGTTGAGGGGTAATAGGAGGGGCTACATATTCGGTTGGTTTTTTCTCGGGTTCAAAGTTGGCTACACCTCGCTCCCGGCCCAATAAACCAGTTTCTCTTTTAACCTCGTTCTCCGGTTGTACCTCTTTTATGGGCTGCATCTCTTTTACGGGTTGTACCTCGTTTAATGGCTGCAATTCCTTTTCAGGTTGCACCTCTTTTAATGGTTTAACCTCGTTCTCCGGTTGCACCTCCTTTATGGGTGCTTTATTTTGACTTTGGCTCAAGGCAATGGTTTCGTAAAACTGCCTTAAATAGCTTAACATCAGGTCTCTTTCCAGGGGAGAAACGCCTGGTGTATTCGCATCGATATTTTTATAAAGCGCATTTATTTTGTGTATCAAAATGCGCGCTTTTTCCTTATCCATGATACATTTTTAGGGTGACTTTAGTAAATTTTCTTTAAATCTATCCTGAAGTTGATTTGTTTATAACGTACAAATATCTAATTTTAACTTCCTAAATTGAAATTAGACAATGAAAATTAATAAAATTTATCATTTGACTAATATTTTATTCACAAAAAGATAATATGTTTAATGAGCCCTACATAACAGGTAATCCTAAGGGATGGATTGAGGTAATATGTGGAGGAATGTTTTCAGGCAAAACAGAGGAGTTAATCAGGCGTTTAAAAAGGGCTCGTATAGCAAATCTTAAGGTTGAAATTTTCAAGCCTGCTACAGACAATCGATACGCTATCAATGATATAGTATCTCATGATGCAAATCATATTCCTTCTGTTGTCGTACATCGGGCTACGGATATTCTTTCTTTAGTACAAGAAAAGGAGGTCGTAGGTATCGATGAGGCTCAGTTTTTTGACAATGATCTCGTTTTAGTCTGCAGGGAATTAGCCAACAGGGGCATTAGAGTGATTGTTGCAGGTTTGGATATGGATTATAAAGGGGTTCCATTTGGACCTATTCCCGCCCTTTTAGCTACCGCTGAATACATTACTAAAGTTCACGCCATTTGCCCCCATTGTGGCCAATTGGCTTCCCATTCTTACCGGCTGGTGGATATTGAAGATAAGGTGCTTGTGGGTGAAAAACAGTTGTATGAACCGCGTTGTAGAAATTGTTTTAATAAAGGAATGTTATAATGTTCGTCACTTATGGTAATATCCAAAATTTTGTTTCCATAATATTTATCAATTAATTCAATTTTATAACTAAGTTTGCGAAAATTTTCTTGATATCACAACCATTATGTCGCTAATTCCAATTTCTCGTGCCTTAATCTCCGTTTACTCAAAAGATGGTTTAGAACCATTGGCTAAGTTGTTTCATCATTACGGAGTAGAAATATACTCCACAGGAGGCACTCAAGCATATTTGGAAAGTTTGGGCATTCCAGTTATAACGGTTGAATCTTTAACGGGGTATCCATCTATTCTTGACGGAAGAGTAAAAACACTTCATCCAAAAGTTTTTGGTGGTATTCTTGCACGACGTGAAGAAGGACATTTAGCGGAATTGAATGAAATGGATATTCCACCTTTCGATGTAGTGGTGGTCGATTTGTACCCGTTCGAGGAAACGGTTGCGTCGGGTGCCAGTGAAGCGGAGATTATTGAAAAAATTGATATTGGCGGAATTTCTTTGATCAGAGCCGCTGCAAAAAATTTCAATGATGTAGTGGTCATTCCGTCCAAATTATCCTATAAACCTTTAGTAGACGCTTTAGAAAAAAATTCGGGGTCAACAACTCTTTCCGATCGGTTGGCATTTGCTAAAGCTGCATTTGCGGTGACCTCACACTATGATTCGGCCATTTATGCCTACTTTCAAGGAGACGAAACCTTTTCGGATTCTTTACGCCTTACTGAAAATAATAAGGTCAATCTTCGATACGGTGAAAATCCACATCAAAATGCTGTTTTTTATGGAGATTTTGATGATATGTTCGAAAAACTGGCGGGAAAAGAGCTCTCATTCAATAATTTAACAGATATAGACGCTGCCGTTGGACTGATTTCTGAGTTCGGGAATGATGGGCCAACGATGGCTATTCTAAAACATACCAATCCCTGTGGTGTAGCCACCAGATCTACCATCAAAGAAGCTTGGCTGGCTGCCTTAGCTGCCGATCCGGTTTCTGCGTTCGGAGGTATTTTTATATCAAACACGCCCATTGATATGGATACTGCTGTGGAGATAGATCAACTTTTTTACGAAGTTTTAATTGCGCCAGATTTTAATGAAGACGCATTAAATTTCTTAAGTAAAAAGAAAAACAGAATTTTATTGAAGTTAAAAAAACTTAAAATTCAAAACATTAGAGTTAAATCTTTGTTAAATGGTGTGATTGTTCAGGAAAATGACGTTATATTGGAAAAAAAGGAAAGTTGTAAAATAGCGACGACCTTGGAACCAACTGAAAATCAATGGGTAGACTTGATGTTCGCCGCAAAATGTTGCAAACATCTAAAATCAAACGTTATTGTTCTCGCAAAAAATAATCAGCTTCTGAGCATGGGTTGTGGTCAAACATCAAGAATTGATGCTTTAGAACAAGCGGTGGTCAAGGCAAAAAAATATGGGTTTGACTTGAATGGTGCAGTGATGGCCTCAGATGCCTTTTTCCCTTTTCCCGATTGTGTGGAGGTGGCTGAACAGGCAGGTATTAAAGCGGTTATTCAACCAGGAGGGTCTGTTAAAGATCAGGAAAGTATAGATTTTTGTGATGCAAATGATATGACAATGGTTATAACGGGAATTAGACATTTTAGACATTAATTCTTTAAACCAACTAAATTGCAATTCTTAGCATCTTTACATAAAATAAACGTTGTGGCTCAAATGGCTAAATTAAACAATAAAGTATGGCTTCTTGTCATTGGACTATCGTTCCTAGGAGCTTTACAGCTAGCTGGACAGTCCACCTCGAGTATTATTCCCAAATATAACTCACCCTATTCCAGATTAGGTATTGGTAATTATTATCCGGGATATTTTGCTGCTGCGGCTGGTATGGGTGGTATTGGTGTAGGGTATAACGACCCCACGCACCTCAATCCGCAAAATCCAGCCTCTTTGGGTTTTTTAAGGGTTACAGCATTTGAAGGAGGTATTTTTTCTAAGTATAATGTCCTTGATAACGGTAAAGGGGAGAGAGATGACGCCTGGAGCGGAAATATCCAGTATTTAAGTCTTGGTTTTCCTTTGCGGAACCCTATTAATGAATCATTGGAAAGACAACAGCCTATAACTGGTATTGGTATGGCCTTCACCTTAGTGCCTTATACCTATGTAGGTTATGATGTGAAATCTACCATTGAAAATCCAGGATTTGGTACAGCAACCAATACTTTAAAAGGAACCGGGGGGACCTATAAACTTGCCTGGTCTAATGGATTTAGATATAAAAGCATTGCTGTGGGATTAGAAACAGCCTATCTGTTTGGTAAAATAACTAATTCCAGACGTTTACAATTAGATTCCTCAACTATTGCTTATGGAACAGAATTGGCGGACGATATTAGTTTAAGGGGTCTGAGGTTAAAGGCGGGTTTTCAGGCAGCTATTGATTTTGGTAAGAAAAAGGATAAGGATAAATCAATTTCAGATTATAAAAGGTTGCTCATTTCTGGAACATACACCATGGGTGGTTCTGTTCAGACCAATGCTAGTCGTTTTTATAGAAGAGAATTGTTTCTTACCACTACCATAATTGATACTATTTTAAGGGAATTTGATAATATTCAAACAGGACAGCTTCCCATGGAATTTGGGATGGGGCTTACTTTTGAACGATTTAATAAACTCAGAATCAGTGCAGAATATACCGTTGGAAAATGGTCTAATTATGAGTTAACAGCAAAATCAGATAAATTATTTGATAATTATTTCTTTAGATTTGGGGGTGAATTAATTCCAGAATATGCTTCTTATAATAAATATAGCAGACGTATGAGCTATAGATTAGGTGCATTCTATGGAACAGACCCCCGAACAGTAAATGGAAAATCTCTACTTCAATATGGCATTACAATGGGATTAGGTCTTCCTATAGTGGTTCCCCGGCAAACACCCTCCTTCGTAGATTTATCTTTGGAAATAGGGCGTTTTGGTCTGAAGGACGCACTAAGAGAAACTTATATCCAACTAACTGCTGGATTTTCACTAAACGACAACACCTGGTTTTACAAACGTAAATTTAACTAATTATGAAGGTTCTATCTCATGGAGTTCTTCCATTACTCCTTTTACTCACTTTGTTTAATAAAGCAAACGCTCAGTGTAATTCCTGGGTGGGAAACCCTCGTGAAACGGAAGCTAAAGAGGCGCACGTGCTTTACAGGCAGATGGTAAAAGGTAAAACAGCTGCCGATTTGGCCAAATTAGATGATGTTTCATTCGGAATTATCTATGATAATTGGCTAAAAGCTTTCGAAATTGCCCCAATGGCTGATGGTCAAAGAGCAAATCACTACGTTGATGGCGTAGAAATAATGAAGGCTAAAAAAGAGAAATCAACAGATGATGCTGCTAAATTAGCCGCAGATAAATTTATACTTTCTCTTTATGACCAAATGGCTGTTTGTTACCCAAAAGAAATTGGGTACGCTTTAAGCAGAAAGGCATTTGATATGTTCTATATGTCATCTTATGGATACAGTGCCGAAACAGTAGCAGCATTTAAAAATGCTATAGAAAAAGCGGGTAACTCTGCTGAATATATAATTCTTGAGCCCATCGGTCTGGTGGTAAATTATATGTTCAAAAATAAATTGATGTCTCCTGAAGATGCAAGATTCTTAGTAGAAAAATCACAAGAAATTGCAGACTTCAATATTTCTAATAATGAGAAATATGGGCAATATTACGAGGCTGCTTATGCAAGAATGGAAGTACCTCTTGCTGAAGTCGAAGGTCAAATATTCGATTGTGAATATTTTAAGGCTAAATTAGTTCCTCTTTATCAGGAAAATCCAGAAGATTTAGTCACTATTCGTTATACTTTCAATAAGTTAAAGACACAAGGATGTGCTGATACCGATCCTATTATGGTGGAATTGAAATCAAAGTATGAGGCTAAAGCAGCAAACATGAATGCGGCTATGCAAGAAGATTTCTTAGCTAAAAATCCTGGAATGGCCGCACGAAAGTTATATGAAGATGGAAATTTCAGCCAGGCTATTGCTAAATATAAAGAGGCTATTACCAGTGAAACAGATGATAGCAAAAAGGCAGATTATTACCTCGGTATAGCTTCTATTCAGTTCCGTCAGTTAAAATCTTACGGTCCGGCAAGGGAAAATGCACGAAAAGCAGCTTCTTTAAAATCAAATTGGGGTAAGCCTTATCTATTGATTGGCGATATGTATGCTTCTACCAGTAGAAATTGTGGCTCCGATGGTTACTCAAGAGGCTTAGCCGTTCTTGCGGCAATTGAAAAATATGCTCAGGCTAGAAACATCGATTCAGAGGTGTCTGCTGAAGCATCTAAAAAAATATCCCTTTATGGAGCATCTATTCCTCCAAAGGATGAGGCGCACATGAGAGGTATAGCAGAAGGTGCCAGAGTATCCACAGGTTGTTGGATAGGCGAAACAGTAACCCTTAGATATAATTAATTTCAAACCAGTTTATAGGTTTGCCGAAAGGCCTTGTTCCTTTTTCGGGACAAGGCCTTTACTTTTAATTTTTTTTCCTATGAAGTTTCTTATCTTTTTTTCAAATCTGTTATTCTTAGTAGCCTTCTTAAGCTGCTCACCTAAAATGAAGGTGGTCACTACTTCAGATAGTGTACCCGTCACTGATACCTTGCCTAAAGTGGAGAGACCTAAAGGATTTTGTGCCACTTTTGATCAATCGGAGAATCCTCAGGAGGCGTTGCGAAGTTTTGTCCTTTATAGAGATTTCTTAAAAGACACCGATTGGAGTCAGGCCTATGAATACTGGTTGAAAGTTTATGAACTGGCACCCGCAGCAGACGGAAAAAGAAATACAGTTCTTGCAGATGGCATTCGCTTTTATGAACATTTTTTAGAACTTGAGAAGGATTCGCTAAAAAAAGAAGAGTGGATAAATAAAATATTTGCTTTGTATGACAGAATCGAAGAATGCTATCCAGCCGGTGGGTATGTCCCCGCACGGAAAGGTTTCGATTTGTTTTTTACTTACCAGAATCGGGCTTCAAAAAAGGAAATTTATGACCTTTTTAAAAAAGCGTGGGATCTTGATGGAGAGGATGTGCCCGATTTTGTGCTGAATCCATTCACTTCTCTTCTTGTCGATTTGTATTTTTCAAATGAAATACCTTTGGAGGAGGCTAGAAAATATTCTTTAGCTTTATCTAACAGACTAAAAAAAGGTTTAGCAGAATGTGAAGGCTCTTCTTGCGTAAGATGGAAAGTTATCGAAGAGTATTTGCCACTTAGAATGGAGGTTTTCGAAACGGTGAATGGCTTTTATGATTGTAATTATTTTATGGATAAATATTATCCTCAGTTTTTAGCCGCTTCAGACGATTGTGAGGTTATTAGAGAAGTTTATAGTCGATTAAAATTTGCAGGATGCTCCGATGTGGAAGAAAAATTTGCTGCGCTAATCCAAAAGGGAAATGAAAAATGTGCCCCGGAAAAGGGTCCCGCAGAACTAGCTTACCTTTGCCTGAGAGATGCCGATTACTCTTGTGCTATAGAGGGTTTTTTGAAAGCGTCAAAGGAAGTGGAGGATGTGAAAAAAAAGGGTGAACTCATCCTTTTAGCTGCTAAAGTGTATTATGTTCATAAGAAAAATTTCACAAAGGCAAGACAATTGGCTTTAGAGGCTGCTGCAGCAAGACCAAACTGGGGAGAACCTTTTATTTTGATTGGTCGAATGTATGCCTCTAGTGGGCCTCTTTGTGGTCCCGGCAGAGGTTGGGAAAGTCAGGTAGTCGTTTGGGCTGCTGTAGATGCATGGGTCAAAGCCAGAAATATAGATGCCGCTTTTGCCGCTGAAGCAAATAAAATGATTAATCAATATACCCGCTTTATGCCCAATAAAGAAGATATTTTTATTCGCGGCCTGAAAACGGGTGAAAAATTTTATATCGGTTGCTGGATCCAGGAATCTACCACCATCAGAACAGTAGATTAATCCTGGTTGCGCCATCCCACTTGAATGTTGCACAATGCAATGATGGCATTATGACATTGGGATGTTGCACAATGGCAATGTTGGCAGTGATGATATTGTGATGTTTCACAAAAAGTTAGAGACGTTTAATCCCTCTGGGATTAGGACCGTAGCGTAATCCCCAAGGGATCACGCGGCCATTCGTTTCATGAATCCTTTGGATTCACACGTTTATAGCATTTTATTGTCAGGTCAGCCTTTCCATTAATCATCGATCTAAATAGATATCTCCAATTTTTGCCATATTGTAACCTGCCATGAGAAGTTGTTTTTTATAGGGGTGATTTTTTTGGAGCAGGGGGTTGGTATGATTCAAATGAATAAAATGGATTTTATTCTTTTCTGTAAGAGGTAAATTTTTCCATCTTTCCATACTTTCAATGATGAAAGGGTGGGGTATCTCGGACATATTTCTACCGGGTAATTCCAGGGCATTATAAAAAGTGCCGTCTAAAAAGGAGTAATCCGTTTCGTTAATATATTTTTCTATCAAACGATCCCATTTTTCCCATTTATCGATGTCGGGTAAATAAAAGAAGGATTTTACGTTGCCTTTAATGATAAATCCAGCTGTTTCAGAAAATTCATCTCTATGAGGTACTTTAATGGCTGTTACCTCAAACCAATCGGCTATTTGCATTGGGAAATCTGCTTCCAAAGGGATTATTTGGATATTTTTTAATTCCACCAATTGCTTCCAAGGCCCATGTTCAGATAAATATTTTTGCATACGCGGAAGCGCAAAAACGGGAATATTTTTCGTTCCCATAACTTCTCTACCCAAATGCGTGAGTCCGGCATAATGACCTATGTGTGCATGCGTCAGAAAAATACCAGCCAGTTCGACGTTGTATTTCTCTGATAGATAATGCATTTGTTCAGGCATATCGGGGGTAGCATCAAATAACCAGTATTTTTTGCGAATTGGGTCAACCCAGGCGACACAACTCACATATTCTTTTTTGTTTAGATTAATCCAACTTCTTTCACAACACGATTTTTTGCAGCCTGCCTGAGGAAAACCACCATCTTGCGCTACACCTAAAACAATTAAAAATGGTTCTTTTTCTTGTCCTGTGATTTGCTTAGGAAATAAAATAGTGACAATAAAATATAGTAATAATAGGATTTGATGCCGCATTTTTCGTATTTTTCATGAATATAAATACGCAAATTGAATAAACCATGTTTATAAGACCCCTATTTTTATTTATGCTTGGTAGTTTACTTTCTGTCGCATCGCTTTCAGGTCAAAAGGAATTTCCATTATATAATGGAAATATACCATATTCCATTCCCGCAGAGAGTCAGGAGGAAATAGAAACCCGACCTGATGGTATCCGCTTTTTTCGAAAAACCTCCGTTCCAATACTTACTTTATTTCAGCCTGAAAATGCAAATGGCCAGGCAGTACTAATACTCCCAGGCGGTGGATATTCTGGCACTGCTTTTGATCATGAGGGTATTGATGTGGCTAAATTTTTAAATAAAAATGGGATTACGGCGATTATACTCAGATACCGGATTCCAAATGATAAGTATTGTACACAAAAGCACCTGGCACCATTGAGAGATGCATTGGAGGGAATAAGGTATATAAGGAGTAAGTCAGAAGAGTGGAAATTAAATAAGAACAGGATAGGGGTTATGGGTTTTTCGGCTGGAGGACATTTGGCGGCCACGACATCCACTTTATATGATAAGAATATTGTTGATATTCCCATGGATAATATTTCCGGAAGACCCGATTTTAGTATTCTTATTTATCCGGTGATTGCTTTTACGGAACCATTCATGCATGCTGGATCCAGAAGAAATTTATTGGGAGAAAATCCAGATTCTTCCTTGATAAATGCCTTTTCTCCCGAAAAACAAATAACGGCTAATACTCCTCCCGCTTTTCTTGTGCACGCAGCTGATGATAAAACAGTTTCTGTCCAAAATAGCATTTTGTATTATCAGTCTGCAATTTCACACGGTTTAAAAGTAGAAATGCATCTCTATCCGGAAGGTGGCCATGGCTTTGGTTTGAAAAATAAAACGACAATTGATTATTGGCCGGATCGCCTAATTCATTGGCTGGCAAAATATTAAACTTGTAGAAAAAAAGGTAACCCAAGGGCTGCCCATACACGAAGTACCAAGTACCAGGTACTTTTTTCAGCTGCGATTAAAATGAGTAAATAGCCTGCAAAAATTTGCCTTTTGCTTGTTTTTTTTGGATATTGTAGTCTATACTATATATTTATGAAGAAGACCCTGTTTTTCTTAATTAGTTCCTGTCTTTTTGTAAATCTTGCTTTGGGGCAGTTCCAACAAGGTCTCAGGATGGGAAAATATTCCAGTCTTTATCAAATGATGCTTAATCCTGCAGCTACACCTGAAGGTACTGCCATCAATTTGATTCAGGGTGGCGTTTTTGCAAACAATAATCTATTAGGGGTTAGCAATGCCAATGTATTTACGTTACTTCCCCGCAATAACGGGGTGGTTATAAGCTATCCACGGGGTAGAGTTAGGTATCCTGTAAATGGTATGGGTGTTCCGGATACACTGGATGGTTTTTTTCAGGATAGGTTGAAAAATCATTGGGCTTATGGCTCTTTTGTTTTAGAAGGTCCGTCAGCAGTGGTGGCATTAAATGAAAATTTTTCCATTGGATTAGGATTTCGGGTGAAAGGAAATATAGGTGCTTTTAAGATTCCGCAAGGAATGATACCTTTTACTCATGCTGAACAAGCCTTTTTTTCTACCTATCCTATAGACCCTTTTAATTTGAGTGGCGCCGTATATACTGAAATTCCCCTCACACTGAATATTAAAAAAATAGTTGGTTTTAATGTCCTTTCGGTGGGCACTGCCGTTAAATTTATGTTGCCAATGATGTCCGCTTTTGTTGACAGTAAAACGGTGCTGAATATTTCTCAACGACCAAATAATAATTTTAATTTATCTAATGTGGATGGCGATATGGGTTTCTCTGTTTGGTCCAGAAACCCTATCAGTGGGGGCATTAGAAAATCATTGAATGGCTTTGGAATGGGCTTGGATATTGGCGCTCGTTTGACGGAGGGGGAAGGTAGGTGGTTTGTTGGTGCTGCTTTAAACGATATTGGTTATATTGGTTTTAATTCAAATACTACCACTTATAAAGTAAAGTCCACAGGGGTTTCCTTACATGAAGGTTCCGATTATATAAGTGCCATATCAAAGGGAAACGTAATTCAGGCGGGAAACTTGCTGAGCACAGATATTCTGGGTAGTTCCTTGGCAGGTGTTTCAGGAAGTAATTTTATTATGTTGCTACCAACATCGTTCAATTTTCAAGGTGGAGTCTCTATTGGGAACTCCTTCTTTATCTCTTCATTTGCAAATATTCCACTGCTGAGTGCTATTAAAAATATCCAGTCTATGGAAACTATTATGGTAATGCCTTCTTGGGAATCAGGTTTTTGGGCCGTAAAAATACCTTTGTCCTTATCCAACAGGCAGCTGTTTTCCGCAGGTTTGGCGCTTCGTGCTGGTCCATTGACTATTGGTTCAGATAATATAAAGAGTTGGGTGACAAAATCGTCCTTTACAGGGTCAGATTTTTATTTTGCTTTGCAACTTCCCCTGTTTTTCAATAATAATAAACAAAGTAAAGGAAGAGGGGGAAAAAATAGTAATCTTTTCCGTTGCTATTCCTTTTAATAAAAATTTTCAAATTGGAATATATTTCACAACACATTGAAGCACTGATTTTTGCAGCCGATCAGCCAATTAGTATAGAGGATATTCAAGGTTGTTTGGAAGAGGTGTTTGGGTTAGCGCTCTCAGAAGAGGAGGTAATGAGTAGAATTGAAGAAATTTCAAATCGTTTTGTGAATGAATCCTTTGCCTTTGAACTGATTCAATCGGGAAACTGTTTTCAGTTTTTAACCAAACCCGCTTTTCATGGTACCTTAAATGTTTTTCTTAGAAATAAAACAAGGAAAAAACTTTCAAAGGCTTCCTTAGAAACGCTTTCTATCATTGCTTATAAACAACCTGTAAGTAAATTGGAATTGGAAAGAATCAGAGGGGTTAATTGTGATTATGCCGTGCAGAAGTTGCTCGAAAAGGAGCTAATTTTAATTTCTGGAAGAAGCGAAGGGCCCGGAAGACCATTGTTGTATGCTACAGGGGATAAATTTTTACATTATTTTGGTATTAACAGTTTAAAAGATCTTCCCCTGCCTAAAGAATTTAAAGAACATGAATTTACAGCTGGTGAGGAATCAGATTTTTCGGAAAATTAAGAAGTAATATGGAATCAACATTAGTTAATAAGGTGGTTAATAGTGGATTATTAACTATCGATTTAGAAAAATTTTACCCTGAGGGTGATTTTGTTTATTTTGACATAAAAGATTATCTTTTTCAAGGGTTAATTTTAAAAGAGAAGGATTTTAGAACAGCATTAAAAGATATTGACTGGGCTGTTTATAAGGGTAAAAACCTACTTATTGTTTGTTCAGTAGATGCCATTTTACCTTTATGGTCTTTTATGCTGGTCGCTGCCTATGCCGCACCTTTTGCAAAGGTTGTTTTTCAGGGAGATATGGATACTTTTCTTTCAGCCCATTATGGTAAGGTAATTTCTCAATGGAATAAAGAGGATTATGCGGATAAAAAAATGGTTTTGAAGGGATGTAGTGAAAAAGTGGTTCCTGCTTCAGCTTACACGGCCGCTGTGCAATTTTTACAGCCTATAGCATCAAGTATTTTCTTTGGCGAACCTTGCTCAACGGTGCCTATTTATAAAAAAGCAAAAGATATTTAGTGTATGAAAAACAATAAATTTTTACAACCCATAAAATGGTCTCTCATGATGCTTGGAGCCTTATCTGGTATTTTTTTTATTTTTTCCTTTGCTACTAATATCGACCTTGGAGAGAATAAAGCGTCAGAACCAGCGATGGTTATCAGGTCAATAACATTACAGGATGAATATTCCTTTGCGGGTGAGAAGTTAACCATCGAGGATTGGGACATTCGTGAAAGGCTTGAAAGAGAGTTATATGCTAATGTTTTTCAACATTCCAGCACGATTATCGCAATCAAACGTTCCATGCGATATTTTCCAATGATAGAAAAAAAATTGTCAGAACACGGCTTACCTTCCGATCTTAAGTATATCGCTGTTGCGGAAAGTATGCTTTCCAATGCGGTCTCTCCGGCGGGTGCAAAAGGGGTATGGCAATTGATGAAACCTGTTTCCGAATTCTATGGACTGGAAATTTCAGAAGAGGTGGACGAGAGGTATCATGTTGAAAAATCAACGGAAATTGCCTGTAAATATTTGAAACACCTGCATAAAAGATTTGGAAACTGGTCGATGGCTGCTGCGGCTTACAATATTGGGGAAACCAGATTTAAAAAAGAGTTAGATTTTCAACGGGCGAAAAGCTATTTTGATATGCAACTGAATGAAGAAACATCAAGGTATGTTTTCCGTTTGTTTGCCATAAAAGCCGTTTTAGAGGATCCTGAATATCATGGTTATCAGTTAAAAGGGAATGATGGGTATGCACCTATCGAGCCTACGAAAGTTATTTCTGTGGCAAAACCTATTCCCGATTTAGGTTTATTTGCTCAGGAAAATAACATTTCATACCGAAAACTGAAATGGTTAAACCCATGGCTCATTGGCAAGCAATTAACTAATCCTTTGAAAAAGGAATATAACATTCGGTTAAAGGAATAATACTTTTGGGTTAATTTCTAAAGTAATGTGTCAGATAATGAGGAACTTCTTACTTATTATCTGATACATTATATCTATAATGAACTTGCTAAGATTATCTGAAGGATAATTTTTTAGGATTCCAACCAAACATAAAAGTGTTCTGGTTAATTATGACACCATAACAAAAACAATATTTAACGGGGACGAAACCGACTTAACCTATTTTTAAGCATTTATCTCATTTTCTATCCGTTTGAAACCGGATACTTTTCCTAATGAGCATAAAATTTAGGAAAAGAAATCCTTGCAGAGATATTTTACCAAAAGATGGTTTTTATCAATCCCGAAACTTTAGTTAATTTTTAAGGATGTTGGTGTTGAAGAACTCTAAATAGGCATTCGTGTTTTTAATCCGCAGTAGTTCGCGATAATTATTAAGGCCTATAATAAAAAGCTCGTAAGGCGTTTCATCCAGTTTTAACTCTGATTTGTTCTTATCGGCGGTTAGGTAATAATTTAAAGCGGACCCTTGGTTATTAAAACGTCGGAGTATCAATAAAGCCTTCCTTGAAGATTCGTCTTCACCTAAAAAGAGATTGGTCATATTCAACTTTTCCAAAGAGAAGTACTTCCTGTTAAAGTCAGACACTCCGACTTTAATGCCATTTAGATCGACCGATTGAGGGAATGCAAATATGACATAATGAACCTGGTCAGCTTCAATTTGAAATTGTCCGGATTCATCTACCCTTTGTCCTGGCATACTTGCTTGAGCCTCACCTAAAAGTCTAAGTATTTCAGCGGCTCTTCTTTGTTCATCAGTGCTGGGGTATTTGGCAATTACTTCCTGAAGCGCATAAATATATTCTTCTCTACCTTTAAGGCTTCCTGTACAGAGCGCGCCAAGCAAGGCAAATCTGCCATTTAACTTAGTCAATTTTCCACTTTTAGCTGGTGCTTGTGCAATTAGGTCCAACGCTTCTGCAAATTTTCTTTCTGTGAACAGTTTATAGGCAAGATCGTAAAATTGATTTAACTCTTTTTCTCTAAGCTTTGAAGAAGCCACAAAATTTGGGTCTGAAATAGCCTGGGCAAAATAAGTGCTGCCATATTTATCCAATATTTTATTTTTATATTCATCGGATTTGGCTAACTCATTATTTTCGCGGTAAGTGAGAAAGAGATAATACCAGATATTTACTTCAATGTTAATACCTGGAAACCTTTTATCAAGTTCAGTGAAAGCCTTAATTGATTCGGGATAATTTGCGAGTTTTTCTCTGTAAAGAACTCCCAATTTAAAGAGGGCCTCTATAATTTTAAGTTCTGCTGATTTTAAGGCGATCTCAGTTTTCGGATAATCACCTAATAGCCTGTCGATGTCCTCCTCCGTTAGATCGGTTACCTTCAGGGACCTGCCTTTCCTGCTGCTTGCTGTGTCTATTTCAGTAATAGCCTGGTCAGGTGCCTCAAAAGACAATTTTTGTTCCCCCTGTCGCCAATTATCCTGCAATGTTCTTGTTCCCCATACCCGTTCAAATTCGCGAATACCGCGTTTTAAGGTTTGATCGTCGTAGGCGAAGAAACTACTTTGGGTGGAAGCGCCGGTATTTAAACCACTGAAAGCATTTTCTCGGGCAGTGATAGGTAAAGCGCTGATACTTCCTTGATTTTTGTTTTCAATTTCGGCCATACGTTTTTCATCCTCGAGCTTTTTAATTTTGAGGGCTAATTGCATACGGTCTTCAGGAGACAGTTTGGAAATGCCTATCAGGCTATCCTGAAGATTTATGTTTTCTATAAGGCTTGCAATATCCGTCAAACTTTCCCTGAGTTTAGCCGTTTCGGGTTTTCTGGGATCCTCATCGGCCATGGTTTGCAAAGTAGTATCAAGATAATTTTTTGCCGAAAGAAACTCACTGTTTTCAAAATAGAGAGATCCCAAAATGTAGGCTGACTCTGTTTTTTGGAGCGTATTTATGGTATTTTTCGCTAAAGATTCCTTGAAATAGGAAATAGCTTCTACCCGTTGATTATTTTTCAGAGCTAATTGACCTTTATTGTAGTATAATTGATCTAAATAATCTATATTTTTTTCATCTTTAGCTAGCTTATCAAGATCGGCTAAAGCATCTTCGTATGAACCTTTCCCTGCGAGCCAGGCTAATTGGGCTTTATTAATTTTAGCATTGAAAGCCATTTCGTAGTTTGAAGCCCACTTTTCAGCTTGATCAAATGCAGTAAAGGCCTCCGCTTCTTTTTTATCTGTTGAAAATAATTGACCAGCAAGGAAGCTAAGTCTGGCTTTTTCTTTTCGGTCATCCGACAAACTAATGGCTTTTTCAAGAGCAACATTAGCTTCGGCGATATTATTTTTTTTAATGTAGTAGAAAGCCAAGAGCGGGTAAACTTCCTCAAGTACATATTCAAACGTAGTTTCGTCTTCTATTAATTTTTCTAAAATCCGAAGAGCAGAATCATCATTATCTCGTTCTATAAGGGTTTTAGCCAACCATAACTTTCCTTCCTGGAAAACAGGTCTATGTTTTAGGAAATACTTTTTAGGTTCTGCTGCTTTTGCCTCTTTTTTTGCTTCAGCGGCAGCTTGTTTTCTTTTTTCAGCTTCCTCCTTTTTAGCTTTTTCAGCTTCTGACTCACCCGCGTTTGCCTTCGGTTTAGGTTTAGAGGGCAGTGCTGTTTTACCTTCCTTTTTACGTTTTGCGTTTTGGATTTTTCTTTTTTTAACCTCTTTGTTATATTTCTTTCTTTTTTTAAGTGCTTCTTTTTTAGCTTTTTCCCTCTTCTTTGCCTTTTGTTTAGGAGATAAAGTGGATTTTTTTGCGTCTGCTTTAGCTTTATCTTCCGATTGGGCAAGTTTTTCCTCAGGATCGAACTCAGTTATCAAATAACGGAATGCTTTTTCTGCATTTTCATAATCCTCTTTTAAAAACCATGCTTGACCAGCGAGCAAATAACAATCGTCCATCCAGTAACTTCGAGGATGTAAAGCTACCACTCGGGTAACTTTTTTTACTGCCTTGTCAAGTTCCTGTCCCGCCGATTTTCTATTTGATGCGGTCAGGTAAGGAAAAATAGGAAGTTGTTTTTGATAATTAACCGGATCTTGCGTGGAGAGGGCTAATTTATTAATTTCCAATATTTCATTTGCATTAAAATATCCGTTATACCTTGCAGTGGTATTTTCATATATCTTGCCTAAAAGAGATAGGTCAGCTTTCTTTTTCCTTGTTACACAACTTGAAAAAGTGAGTAAAAAAAGAATAAGATAAATGGGAAGAGTCAGGCTTTTCAAAACTAAAATATTTTTATTACACATAAATAAGCTCAAATTTCGTTATTTATTATAAAATTGAGGGCTTAATTAACTTCTTGTTTTATTTTATTTTCGAAGTTAGAAAGAAAACTGTAACCTTTGTATTTTATTGTACGTTGAAAAATCTTCTTTTTGTTTAAATTTTACAACATGGCGACAAATATTTTTTAATAAGGAAGGCTGGGCACAATTTAGAGAAAATCTAAAAAATAAATTTCGTTTAGTTATAATGAATGAGGATACTTTTCAGGAAATTGCCTCTTTTAAACTTACGTTATTTAATTTTTATTTATTGGGTAGTAGTATTTTGGTGTTCGTTGGATTTTTAGCTTTGCTATTTATTGCGGTAACGCCAATAAAAAGATATTTACCAGGTTATGGCCTTGGTAGCAGTAGCGAGGAGGTGTTAAGTTTAATGCGTAAGGTAGAAGAAATTGAGAATGAAATGAGTGCGCAAAAAATATATTTGTCTAATGTAAGACGCATGTTAACGGGGGATGTTGAAACCGTCGATGATATTCCTGTTCCAGAAAAAAATCTACTCAGTAATTTGGTTAATCTGAAGGAGCAAAATCTGGCTTCCCCCTCAGAAGAAGATAATCAATTAAGAAAAGAAGTGGAACTGGAAAAAATAGGTAGTCTGGCCAAGAGATCGCGTTACGCCGGGTTCAGTAAGTCGGAGGATCTTCCCATTGAGGGTATCTTTTTTGTGAATCCTCTGAAAGGAGAGATTACTTCTCAGTTTGATCTTAAAAAAAATCATATCGGTGTTGATATTGTTGCGCCAAAGAATACAGCGATAAAGGCCGCATTATCAGGCTATGTTTTTTTAGCAGACTGGACCTTAGAGACCGGTCATACGATAGGTATTCAACATGCCAACAACCTAATAACATTCTATAAACACAATGCCGCTCTATTAAAAAAAGTGGGCGCCTTTGTAAAAGCTGGCGAAGCTATCGCTATTATTGGTAACACAGGTACAAAAACAGACGGGCCCCATCTTCATTTTGAATTGTGGTACAAAGGAATCGTTATGGATCCCACTGATTTTATCTCTTTCTAACCATTTAACTAAATATGCAACAATCTAACGATTCCCGACTGCAACATGCATTCAATGAAAAAGGGGAGGCACTGAGCCCGCTTCTTCCTGAAAATGTGAAAAACTTTTTAATCGATATTGATGGTACCGTTTGTGATGATATTCCTAACGAAGAACCCGAAAGAATGATTTCCGTTATGCCTTTTCCCGATGCACTAAAAATTATAAATAAATGGTTTGAAGAGGGACATAGTATTTACTTTTTCACGTCCAGAACAGAGGAGCATCGCGCTGTCACTGAGGCTTGGTTGAATAAAAATGGATTTAAATATCACGGCATAATATTTGGCAAACCACGGGGCGGAAATTATCATTGGATAGATAATCACATCATAAAAGCGACCAGATTCTCTGGTAAATTTTCAGATCTGGTGGTTGAAAAAAAAGATATTTTACCTAGCCAATGAGATTTTTTAGCGCCTCATCCATTTTTTTGAATTTGAATTGAAATCCTGCCTTGCTTATTTTTTCAGAGGATACTTTGGCACTATTAGTGAGCACGGTGGACATTTCTCCCATGGCTGTAGTTAATATTGTAAAAGGAATGGACCATACCATACGCCAAGGTAATTTGCTTTGCGCATTCATTGCCTTTGCAAAATCATACATTTTTTCAGGATTTGGCGCCACCGCGTTGTAAATTCCTTTTACTTGTTCATTTTGAATAGCAAAAACGAAAAGTCGGACTAAATCTTCTTCATGAATCCATGAATACCATTGATTTCCTGGATTAAATGATGTTGATATTCCCATTTTCCATGGGAATATCATTTTTTGAAGGGCACCACCCCTTGTGCTGAGTACAATACCAATTCTAAAAAGGATTAACCGGGTGCTTTGGTCAGCTGTTTCAAAAACAGCGTTTTCCCAGGATGTACAACTTTTTGATAGAAAATCGTCACCTGAAACATGTTCTTCTGTTAGTAACTCATCATCTCTATGACCGTAAAATCCGATGGCTCCGGCAGAAATATATAATCCAGGTCTGTGATAATTTTTAAAACAATAGGCAAGTAATTGATTACTTTTTACGCGGCTTTCAGTTATCTCCTTTTTTCTGCGTTCGGTCCATAGTTTATCTGCAACGCCAGAGCCCGCAAGATTTATTACAATATCTACCTCTTTGAATGCGTTTCCATCAGCAACACCTTTATCTACATTCCATAGGAAAGTAGGAAAAACGGGATTTGATGGTTTAGACCTGCTTATCAAACGGACGTTATACCCTTCGTCATTAAGTGTTTGTGCTAAAAGTTGTCCGACAAGTCCGGTTCCGCCTGCGATAAGTATTGTTTTCATTAGATAAAATTTGTTTTTATCTAACGATTTTACAACCTAAAAGTTCCATATTTCAATAAAATGCGTAATAAAGGTGCAATAGTCCTTTTTACCTTGTATTTTTGTCTTAATTAAATGATTCAAATGAAATTCTTTTTGTTAGCCCCCCTAGCTGTTTTGATCCTGTTTTCATCGTCTTGCGGAAGAGAAGAACAGTCAAGTATGCACAAAAGATCCTCAAATGAGGTATCCATTAGACTTGAAGCTGAACCAGATAGATTAAATCCACTGCTCAGCACCATCTCTTATTCGAGACAGGTTTTCGATCCTTTGCACTTGTACTTAATGAATTATGACCCAACTACTTTAGTATTGGTTCCACAATTGTTAAAGGAGACCCCTAAAATTGAATTAATTAAAAATGGCGTTTTCGAAGGAGGTACTAAATATAGTTTCGAAATAAGAGAAGAAGCCGTTTGGGACGACGGTAAGCCAGTTACGGCTGCTGATTATGAGGCCACACTGAAATTGATTTTTAATCCTTTCTTGCCTACTCTTGGATACAGAACTTTTTTAGAAAATATCCAGTCATTTGACATAGATAAAATGAATCCAAAAAAATTCACTATCATATTAAATGATACCTATTTTGCAGGCCTGGAATCTCTGACAAATGTGGTTCCCGTCCTACCAAAACATATTTTTGACGCTGATAATAGCCTGGATACCGTTTCATTATTAAAACTTATTATTGACCCGTCACCAGAAAATCAACTTAAAAATTATCCATTCATAAAGGATTTTGCGGATTATTATTTAGGGGAATTTTTTAGTAGAAATCCCGCAGGTGTCAATGGGGCAGGTCCTTATAAGTTAGTATCCTGGCAATCAGGTCAGGAAATATTATTAGAAAAAAAACAAGCTTGGTGGGGGGATAAACTAGCAATGGATAATCCCGCTTTTCAAGCTTTCCCGGACAGATTGTTATTTAAAATTATTCCCGATCCTGTTTCTGCTTTGGCCGCTTTAAAAAATGAAGAAATAGATGTTATGCAAAATATTGCTCCGGAGGATTTCCTGGCTTTAAAGTCAGACAGTACAACAAAAGCACATTTTTCTTTCTATACGCCTTCTTCATTAAGCAGTTATTATATATCCTTAAATACCAGGCTACCTATTCTTTCAGACAAGAAAGTTAGGAGAGCCTTTGCTCATGCCATCGATGTAGATGAACTTATCCAAAATGTTTT
>Ga0208787_1000151_pt1 | contig 34046 bp, 25 predicted proteins | sample Wag4_2014_7_11_FD_187362 | JGI IMG/M metagenome (GOLD analysis project Ga0208787, IMG submission 187362) | Fresh water microbial communities from Ohio, USA - Utica-2 Time Series HT 2014_7_11 (SPAdes) (version 2) | ecosystem: Environmental > Aquatic > Freshwater > Water tank | place: USA: Ohio...
CCTTTACGTACTAAAAGCACCCAATTGACTGCCTTCTTAGAGCAACTATTACAAGCAATTGACCCCAACAGTCAATATTTTAAAATTATTACCCCCAAAGATCCAACTCAAAGGGGCTGCCAACTTTCAATCCTCACCAACCCAGAGGGGAAAAAACTGTTTGATTTCTTAAGTACTAACGGCATCCTGGCCGACTGGCGTGAACCAAATGTCATACGGGTAGCACCAGTGCCTATGTACAATACCTTTGAGGACGCCTGGAAATTGGCAGAAATGATTAAAGCGTATTTCAAGCTATAAATAATGATACGAATTGGAACTCGCGGTAGTAAGCTTGCGCTTTGGCAAGCTGAATTTACCCGCTCTGAACTTGAAAAAATTGGCATTGAAAGCGAACTTGTCGTTATAAAAACAAAAGGGGATATGATCCAACACCTTGGTTTCGATAAGTTAGAGGGAAAAGGCTTCTTTACTAAAGAAATTGAGGATGCACTCCTCCGCGGAGATATTGACCTAGCGGTACACTCCATGAAAGATTTACCAACTGAACAACCAGAAGGACTGGTTATTACCGCGGTATCCTACCGAGAAAACCCTGCCGACTGGTTGGTGGTACGAAAAGAAGCAGTGGACCGCAACCAGCTACTTGCTCTTAAACAAGGCGCTATTGTGGGCACCTCCGCGGCACGTAGAAAAGCACAAATGAAGGACCTACGCCCAGATGTACATTTGAAAGACATTCGAGGAAATGTGCCAACGCGCCTTGAAAAATTAAAAGGTGGCGATTTCGATGCTATCTTTTTGGCAGCTGCCGGAGTAAGTAGAATTCAATTGAGCTTAGATGAATTCGAGCTCATTCAACTACACCCAAGCGAATTTGTGCCCGCACCCGCTCAGGGCGTTCTAGCATGGCAAACCAACCGGGAGGACCTTTCCACGAGACGCATTCTTAAACAACTGCACCACCCAGATGTATCTGCCGTCACAAATGTGGAACGAAAAGTGCTACAACTAATGGATGGTGGTTGCCAATTACCACTCGGGGTCCACTGCTATCGGGATGCAGCAGGGAATTATCACGTTCACGCTGCCTGCCAACTCAACAGTCAAATGAATAGAGTCCACCTTTCCTCCTCCACCAGCGCAGGCCTTGCTGAAAGAACACTTCAGGCACTTACATCCTAACCAGCCATTTAATTTCTGCTTTTCTATTGAAGTAAGTCTTGGTAAGCCGCCACAAGCCGCCTAGCAATAGAACGATTATCGTAGGAGCTGTTACAAAGCGAAATAGCGGCAGCTCCTATTTCGCTTAAGCGGCTCCTATGCTCAAAACACCATTCTATTTTACGTAGCCAATCCTCAGGCGTATCTGCGAGTAAAGCCTCAACCCCATCCTCCACGTCAATTCCCTCCATTCCAACCGTCGTTGAAATCACAACCCGACCTAAGGCCATGCCCTCCAATATTTTTGCACGCATTCCGCCACCAGAAAGGAGGGGTGCAATGGTAAGCGCATGCGCATTCAGAAACGCTTGAGCGGAGGGAACTTCTCCATGCACCACCACACCTGGAATACGCAATTCCATTAACCTGGCGGGAGTGTTTCGCCCTGCAATGTGAAAAGTGAGTTGCGGAAACCTTGGAAGTAGCAACGGCACCCAAACCTCTGAAAGAAACCAATCCAAGCCCTCCACATTTGGCATCCAATCCAATGACCCGATAAATGATATACTGAGGGGACCATCAAACGCCCCAAAATCCGGATGATAATCCCCCGAATCCAAACCAATTGGAATGACAAGCCCAGGAATAACCATCCCCAAACGCTCAAATTGATCCAGATCACCCCTTGAAATGGCTATCATTAAATCATACGCGTTTAAATGACCCACCTCATACTGCTTCAACCTTGGGGTTATCTGATTCAGATACCACCGTTTCAAAGACCCACTATTCTTTGCTACCCGTTCCCAAATGACATGCTCCACATTATGCGAACGCAAAACTATCCGCGCATTCGAATACTGCCGAATTAACGGAACATAGGGCGTAAGAAAAAGCGTCTCCAAATGAACAATATCAAAATCCTCCATCAATAACACTTTTACCAATTGCTCACAAAAAGAAGTATCAATAAACCGAATAATATGATAAGACTCTTTCGAAAAAAGTAAGTTAAGAAGCGCATCCTTTGGTCGCAATCGGTTGTCTATATCAACGGTATAAATTGATCGATAGTGATCAAAACTGCTGGGAAGGGTGGAAAGATCCGTTCGATGCTTACTCGTATTCATAGAAAGTAACGTCAACTCCACCCCCTGCTCACTTAACGCTTTCGCCAAGTAACTTGTGGCAATACTCTCTCCATCCTTCAGTGGGTAGGGAAATTTTTTCGAAAGCTGCAGTACTTTCATCGTTAGTATTTGGTGCTGAAAAAGTATACCTTTGTCAAATGGTTTTACAGGCAAAAAACATCCACAAATCCTACGGACAACTCAATATTCTCAAGGGTGTAGACTTAAACGTTGCACAAGGAGAAATAGTTAGTATCGTCGGAAAATCCGGATCCGGCAAAAGTACATTATTACACATAATTGGCACACTCGATTCAGCTGATAGTGGAGACTTAACAATAGTAGACCAATCAATCGCACGCTTGTCAGCCAAACAATTAGCCACTTTCCGAAATCAACACATCGGATTCGTCTTTCAATTCCACCACCTACTCCCAGAATTTACAGCACTGGAAAATGTATGTATCCCAGGCTTTATCCGTCAAGAACCTAAGCAAACCGTCGAACAACGCGCTAAGGAACTCCTAAACTACCTCGGACTCTCACACCGACTTACACACAAGCCCACTGAACTTTCCGGAGGAGAACAACAACGAGTAGCGGTGGCTAGAGCCTTAATTAATCAACCCAGCATCATCTTCGCAGATGAACCAACCGGCAACCTAGATAGTAGCGCATCCAAAGATTTTCACCTCCTTATCCGACAACTTTGCGATGAAAAAAAACAAACTTTTGTTATCGTAACCCATAATCAGGAATTAGCAGACTTGTCGGACAGGTGCCTTACTATGCAAGATGGAAAACTAATTAATTCCGCCCCCAACTCTTGGCCTGCCTAATCTCGACAATGGTAAGTTCTTGCTTAAAAAAGACCATTCTAAACTGGCTAATTCTGTCCTTACTAATAGGAACTTGGACAAGTTGCTCCAGCCCCTCCAAGATTAACGCTCTCCCAGCAACTCCACAGTTAGCAGAAACCCCAAAAAATATTATTCTTCTTATTGGTGATGGTATGGCCTTGTCCCAAGTGAGCGCAGGTGTTTATTGGAATGGAGGGCTCGACAAAAGTGCATTCGGGCAATTCCCAGTCGTCGGATTTCACAAATCCCACGCCCACGACGAGTTAATTACCGATTCGGCAGCTGGCGCTACAGCCTTCTCCTGTGGAAAGAAAACATTTAATGGCGCCATCGGAATGACGCCCGACAAAGAGGCTTGCCATACCATCCTAGAAGATTGGAGTCAATCTGGAAAAGCAACTGGGATTGTCGTTACTTGTACTGCGACCCATGCAACACCTGCCTCATTTATCGCTCACCAAGAAATGAGGGCATTTACAGAAAGTATCGCCCTCGAATACCTAAATACACCTCTGGACTGCTTTGTGGGAGGGGGAGCGTACTATTTTTCTACCAGACGACCTGACCAGCTCAACCTCAAGGATTCCCTTATCAAGCGTGGATATGTAGTCCGTGAAGGTACCAGCTTCCAACGACTACCTCTGGGCGGCGAACATCCATTTATGCTACTCACACATGACAAAGAGCCCCCAACAGCCTCCGCCGGAAGAAGATACCTTCCTAAGGCCGTCAAAGAGGTAAGTCGCTTCCTAGAAAAAAGAAGTCCAAATGGTTTTTTCATGCTTGTAGAAGGAAGCCAAATCGATTGGGCACTACATGCAAATGACCAACACTGGCTGAAAGCAGAAATGCTAGATTTCGATGCCGCAATTTGGGAAGCGCTAAAATTTGCCGCAACTAATGGTGAAACCTTAGTTGTTGTGACTGGAGATCATGAGTGCGGCGGTCTTGCGCTAAAAGATTTAAACGATAAACGTCTCTTCAAGCCCGGATTTGCCTCCAAATACCATACTGGAACAATGGTTCCTGTTTTTGCCTTCGGCCCTCAAGCAACCCTGTTTAATGGTATCTATGACAACACCGCTATTTACCAAAAAATCAAACAGGCAATGCCTCCAACTCAATGAACCACCTTGCACATTGCCTCCTTTCTTTCAATAATGAAAGCCTGCTAATCGGCAACTTTATTGGTGACTTTGTTAAGGGTAATGCCTGGGAAAAATACAGCCCATCCATCCAAAAAGGAATCCTCTTGCACCGAGAAATTGATGCATTTACAGATGCTCATCCAGTCGCAAAGTCGTGTGCCGCTCAACTTAAACCCTATGCCGGCCGATTCGCCCCACCCATTGTAGATATACTGTTTGACCACCTCCTTGCCATTTCATGGACCTCCTACTCCCATATCCCCTTTCAGACGTTTACGCAGACAACCTATCAACAACTGAGTCACGGAGTCACCTCCATGCCTCCCATTTTACAAGAGAGACTGCCACGAATGATTGCCGGAGATTTCCTATCCAGTTACCTAACTTACAATGGCCTCTTTTTTGTATTCCAACAATTCTCCAAGAGACTGCCTTTCCCGCTCGATTATCCAACGATGTTAGAGTTCTTTTTTTCAGAAAAAGACGTATTTTTAGCTAGTTTTAATGCCTTTTTCCCAGAATTACTAGAAAAAGCAAAGATATATTCTAACTTTGACTAAAAAGCCGTTCCTTTGTGACTCGAAATTTATTCAAAATCGATTAAAAGTCCTTTGAAATATTATGCTCAGTCGTAGAAGCGTACGTGTGAAAGTCATGCAGTTGCTTTACATGCTCAACCGGGATGAAGACCTTAAATTCCCAGATGTGCTAAAGGCCTACAATGAAGGTATATGGAAAACCTACCAACTTTATATTTTCCAACTTCACGTCCTGCTAAAAGTAACCCAGCAGGCCGAAAAAGATGCTGCGACTAGAGCTGCCAAGCACCTTCCATCGGAAGAGGATAAGAAGTTTAAGCCGATTCTGTACAACAACCCGTGTACACAAAGCCTAGCCAACCACGTAGGATTCCTTAACTTGGTCGAAAAATTCAAGTCTTCTATCGAGCTGGATGACGACTTGTTACGTAAAATTTATCAAGGCTTTTTAGAAACTTCCGAATTTACAACATACGCTGCCCTGGAGGCTCCACAAGAAGCGGATCATATCAAAATTCTGCTTGACTTATACAAATTTTTAAGCAGCAACGATATTTTTATCGAATTGTGCGAGGAGCGCTATAACAATATGGGAGATGACGAGTCTCTCGTAGCCGGCGCTATGAAAAAAACCCTGAAGTCAATGCCCGTCAGCGGGGATTTCTACCAAGAACACGCCCCCTCCGACGAAACAGTTCGAGAGTTTGGCGAGGAGCTACTACGCAAAACCTGCCAAGAAGATGCCGCTCTTCTCAGCGAAATCACTCCAATGCTTCAAAACTGGGATGCAGAACGAGTAGCCATCCTTGATATGATAATGCTGAAAATGGCACTCTGTGAACTGCTGCACTTCCCAACAATTCCTACGAAGGTAACACTAAACGAGTTCGTTGAAATTGCCAAAAATTACTCCACAGAAAAGAGCAAAGACTTCATTAACGGCATTCTCGATCGAATGATGAAGCACTTACTTCAAAGTGGAAGAATTGTAAAAGAGGGTAGAGGACTTAACGAATAAACCGGTATAGCTGCCAAAATTTTGCACTAGTCTTTTTTTTAAATGGGTTTGCTACCAGTAAACCCCCAATTTCCTTATGTTTGAGCCATTAAGCTCTAACGAAAGTAGTTTTATCTTTAAACCTGATTTTTCTGGCAGCCCTGAACTGCTCATTTCAAGTTACTGTTGATGCACAAACGACATACTCTCAAGAATTGAGTCCATCACTCTGCAGAATGTACCAGAAAAAAGCTCCTACTCCCCGCTAGAGTATTTCGAACATTCTTAATCAATCTTATTTCTCCAACTATTGACGATGCTATCACGGTTTTCACTTAAATGCGCACTCGCTTTGCTTGTTTGCGCGCTATTTTCTTCTTCATTGTCCGCTCAACAGCGGAATGCAAGAGAAATTGCACTAAATTTTCTTCGGGAAAATCCCGCCCAGTTAGGACTTGTACCTCAAGATGTGGCCGCTCTACGAATCACAGACGAGTACACCTCTACACATAACGGTGTCACCCACGTCTGGATTCAACAAGAGCACGCTTCTGTCCCCGTATATAACGGCTTGGTAGGACTTCACGTATTGCCTGGAGGGGCGGTTAAATATGTTTCACACCGCTTTATTCCCCAAATTGCTCAAAAGGTAAACACCTCCCTTCCCTCTCTTACCGCAACTCAAGCACTCGAAATGGCCATGCGCCATCTTGAATTGACCAGTGTTAATGTTCCAAAACTTCACCAGAAAATCAGCGACAAAGAGTATATTTTTGAAAAGGGCAGCTTGTCGCGCTCCGAAATCAAGGTCTCTTCTTGCTTCCAGCCCAGCAAGGATGGAGCCAGCGTACGGTTGGCATGGAATATGGTTATTGACATGGTCAATAACTCAGATATCTGGAGCATACGTGTAGACGCACAAACAGGCGAAATCTTGGATAAAGTCAATTTCACTGTTTACTGCCGAGCAGGCCACGCTCATAAAATCGATGAAACCTGCCCATCAGATGTAGCCAACTTCAACCCTGCCTCTGAACAGACGGAAACATACAGCGCCAATGGGAACTATCGGGTGTTCGCCTTGCCAACAGAAAGTCCTGCGCATGGTAGCCGAACGCTCGTCTCCGATCCTGCACACCCAGAAGCCTCTCCATACGGATGGCACGATACAAATGGGGCTACAGGAGCTGAATACACCTATACCCGCGGTAATAATGTCTGGGCATATTCAGATGAAAACAATGATAATGGCGGATCCGTTGCCGAGTCTGTTGATGGTGGAGCTGGGCTTAGCTTCGATTTCCCCTTTGACCCAGATGGCGAACCCAACGAAAATCGCCAAGCTGCAATCACCAATCTGTTCTACATCAATAATATGATGCACGATATCACCTACGTGTACGGTTTTGATGAAGCAGCAGGTAATTTCCAGACAAATAACTACGGTCGTGGAGGTGCAGGAAATGATGCTGTAAATGCTGAAGCATTGGATGGCGGTGGAACGGATAACGCTAATTTCTCTACTCCAGCAGACGGAGGCCCAGGTCGCATGCAAATGTATCGATGGTCCCGGTCAGGCGGAAACCTCGTTAATGTTTTGAGCCCCGCTCAAGTAGCAGGTAGCTATTATGGTCAAGCAGCAAGCGGATGGGGCGCAGAAATTACCGAAATTCCAGTTGTGGGTGACGTTGTAGTGGTAGATGCCGGTGGCGGCACGCCCACACTAGGCTGTGACCCTGCCCTTAACGATCTCACGGATAAAATTGTTTTAGTTGACCGCGGAGTTTGCGAATTTGGACAAAAAGCGCTCAATGCACAACAAGCAGGCGCTAAAGCTTGTATTATTTGCAACTTTGCCAACTCAACCGCAGGTATGGCCGCTGGCTCAGTAGGCGATCAGGTAACTATTCCAGTCCTGATGATGAGTAAAAACGACTGCGATGCACTACGACAGTTTGCAGGACAAGGGCTTTCTATCTCTCTTGCTCAACCTGTTGTAAGTGGCCCCGACTTCCTTGATGGTGACTTTGATAATGGCATCATTGCCCATGAATATGGACATGGTATCTCCAATCGCTTTACAGGAGGGCCCTCACAAGCAGGATGCCTAGGAAATGCAGAACAAATGGGAGAAGGATGGAGCGACTGGTTCTCTCTTATCATGACTGCAAAACCAGGAGATCTGGCCGAACAGCGCCGCGGGGTTGGAACTTATGTCCTCCGCGAACCTAATACAGGTACTGGTATCCGCCGCTACCCTTATTCAACAGATATGAGCATTGCGCCACTTACCTACGGAGCAGTGGCAGAAAACACCGCCGTACACCCTATTGGGGAAGTCTGGAATAACATGTTATGGGACCTTTATTGGGCAATGATTGACCAATATGGCTTTGACCCTAACTGGCAAAATACCAATAGTGGAAATGGCCGGGCAATCCAGCTCGTTATGGATGGCATGAAATTACAACCTTGTAACCCTGGCTTCGTTGACGGAAGAGATGCAATTATTCTGGCAGATATCATCAACTACAATGGTGCAGATACTTGCCTAATTTCTCAAGTGTTCGCACGAAGAGGATTAGGACTCAACGCAAATCAAGGAAACAGCAACGATGCAGGTGACGGAAAAGAAAATTTCGAGCCGATTGAGGTTTGTATTAAAGAGCTAAAACTAAAAAAAGAAACAGGAACACCCACCATCAATCCAGGAGAGCTCGCTAACTTCACTATTACCGTTACCAACCATAAAGATGAACCCGTAACCAATGTGGTCGTATCAGATGAACTTCCACAAGGGCTCACCCTAACATTCGCCTCCAATGGAGGTGTCGCTAATGGGGGAGAAGTAGTATGGAATTTAGGAACCCTAGCTTCCGGTCAAAAGGTAACACTCACCTATGCCGCACAGGCCGGACCGGAAGGATCAATTCGACTCTATCGGGATGTTATGGATGATGAAAATGATTGGTTCACCGCTAAAACAGAAGGATCAACTGATTTTTTCCTTCAATCCACCATCAAAAAAACAGGAAATGCAGCTTGGAAATGTAATAACCTAGAAACAGAAACAGACCTAACCCTTAATAAAGCGGAGCTACTTTCTGTCTCTGGAAATCAACCAGTACTTCGGTTCTGGAACCGTTTCCAAACCCAGGCAGGCGCTGACGCTGGCTTCTTGGAGTTCCAAAAAGAAGGTGAACAAGGATATTCACGACTCGGTAAATCCAAAACGTTCCGTGCTGGGTATCCAGGAGCCGTTAGCTACAGCACATTCGCAATTCCTTTCTTGGATGGATTTTCTGGAAACTCTAATGGATGGGTACAATCGTACTTCGATCTATCTGACTTTAATGGTACAAATATCGGCTTCCGATTCCGATTTGGATCAGACGGCGCCACCGGTGGGGATGGATGGTATATTGACGAGCTTGAGTTGATTGATATGGTCAACTACGATGGCGAAGCATGCGTTACTTCCGCCGAAGGTGATAATGTATGTGGAAAAGCACCAGAAAAAGGAGTGATAGTGAATCCAGGTACCGTAAGTACAGACCAGATCTCCGATAATTTGGTGGGAATCTCAGTAAAACCCAACCCAACTAGCGAAATCACCTATGTTTCGTTTGCCCAAGCTCTCTCCGGTGAAGCAGTACTGAGCCTCCTTGGAACAGATGGTCGTACCATCCACCAGCGCAGGCTTTTTAACGTGAATGAAGGGGAGTCAATCCCCGTCGATGCTTCTGCCTTGGCTCCAGGACTGTATCTTATTCGACTAGAACATACCTCAGGAACTAGTATTCAAAAACTGCTAGTAAAATAACTTTATAACTGCCGTTGGCAAGCAAAAGCTTGCCAACGGCACTCTTCAAACTTCATGCGACGCTTACTCTTTCCTCTTCTGCTTCTTTCAAGCTGCAGCCCTGATCAGGAGCGAATCGTTCAGGCTAAAGTTGAAGAAAAAATAAAGGACTTCGTCAAGAAAAAACAACTCGAATGCCGCTCATCACTGCTCTATGAAGCAGAAAAAAAGGTAGACTCCATGCTGCTGGCCGAAGCTCGCCTAGAACTACAAGACTCCCTAAACCGAACTAAACCCATCCCGCCAGCAGAACCACCTATCGTGCCCCCGCTTGACTCCCTAGAAATCAAGCCCATTTTTGAAAAGCAAAATTAACCATACAACGCTTTCCCATTTTACGGCGTCAAACCATTGTCCTTATGGGAAAACGCCCGCATATCACTTTGTTTTTAGCTTTTTTTGCCTGCTTGTATGCCATCCAACTGGGGGCTCAAGGCGGTTCGCTGCGTATAAAAACAATTGATGCCTCCCAAACACACCACACCTTAGATAAACTTACAATTCTGCCTCCACTCCTTCAGGCGAACGACAGCGTTTCGGGAAATGCAATCCCAATTAATCTGTTAAAACTACACAATAATCAAATCTCAATCGATACTAGCTCACTAAACAAACAATTCCCAACCTGCTCAAAAATCACCCTTTCCTATCGTGTCCTTAATATCAACTTAGCTATTCCAACGTTTCGAATAGATACCACCGCAAGAAAACGTAACAATCGGCTCAATGATATCGCTTTTGACTACTCCCCATATCAATCAAAGCAATCAACCCCCTTCGATAAAACTGGTATCCAGTCTAATGGAAGTTACACCCGAGGGCTTTCCTTAGGCAATAATCAAAATTTAACATTCAACTCCAACCTAAACCTACAGTTACAAGGAAAACTAGACAACAATCTTTTACTTAAAGCCGCTCTTTCCGACAACTCAATGCCCCTACAACCAGATGGGTCTACCCAACGACTTCAAGAATTTGATCGTGTCTATATCGAACTGGAGAAACATAACTTCAAACTCTCCGCTGGTGATATGGACTTCAACCGCCCAACAGACCACTTCTCCAATTATTTCAAGCGAATTCAAGGCGCTAAGTTTAGTAGCACCCCCAACAAAAATGCACCGGGAGGTTGGTTAGGAATCGGAATCTCCAGAGGCAAATTTCAACGCCAATTGATTCAAGGACAAGAAGGAAACCAAGGACCCTACCGACTCCAAGGAGCCGAAGGCGAACGGTTTATTATCGTGTTATCTGGGACCGAGCGCATATTTATTGATGGCCTATTATTAAAAAGAGGAATGGCTGATGACTATATAATAGACTACAACCTAGGGGAAATTACGTTCACTACCAAACAACTAATCACAAAAGACAAACGTATCATTGTCGAATTTGAATACGCGGTACAAAATTTCCTTCGATCAACAATAGCGGCCCAAACTGAGTGGAAAAGCCAAAAATCACATATCTGGTTTAACTATTATTCTGAACAAGATGGAATCAACTCAAGTGGCAACTTAGATCTTTCTCCTGAAAATCGATCACAATTAGCACAAGCTGGCGATCAACTGCAAAACGCCTTCGTATCAGGCATCGATACGCTACCAACCTTTGAGCCATTCCGAGTTCTCTACCAATCCATCGATACCAACCTTTGCTCCGGACAATCAACACGTATTCTCATTTACTCCACAGACCCTCAAAAAGCTAAATATACCGCCAGGTTCACAGAGGTCCCTCAAGGACAAGGAAATTACATCCAGGCACAAAACAGTGCCAATGGCCGAGTATATCAATGGGTGCCGCCAGATCCAATTACTTGCCAACCAAGTGGTAATTTCGAACCTATTATCCAGCTTATTGCCCCAGAGCAAAAACAACTTCATACCCTAGGTGGATCCTATACCTTTTCTGATAAAACAACACTGAAAATGGAGGGCGCACTAAGTAAACGAGATTTAAATCGATTCTCGCCCCTCAATGATAATGACAATCTGGGCGTTGGCCTGTTTTGTCAACTACAACATCAACTAATCGCCAATGAAAATTGGCAGAGTATAGCAACCGCAGCAACCGAATGGATTTCTGCTTCCTTCCAACCTCTAAACCCTTACCGAAACCCAGAATTTCAGCGTGACTGGAACCTTTCTCCACAGCCCAATAAAGGAATATCAGAACAATTATTGAAAGCAACTTGGGGCATAACTCGAAAAAACTGGGGAGAACTACAATTTGAAATAAACCAATTCCAACAAGAACAAGAATTTCAAGCACAACGTTGGACCCTTAAATCAACCATCCAAAACGCCGGGTGGGAATTACGATCCGAACTCAATCAAACTAACTCAAATAGCCCACTCGAAAATACAACCTTTTCTAGACCCAAACTAGACCTATCACGCGCCATAAAGCGAAAAAATCAGTCCCCTTTTCTAAAGATTGGGCTCTACGCCGAACGTGAAAAAAACAGCCGAAACCAAACCAACGTTGATTCCCTTCTCCCAAGCAGTTTTTGGTATGATTTACTCCGGATCTACACCGAATTCCCCAATGCTGGAAAAAATATCCAAATGAACGCCTATTGGTCCCAACGCACCGACTATACTCCAATAGAAAATAATTTCTTGGAGATAAGCCTAGCTAGAGACATCAACTGGAACGGAAGCTGGAAACTAGGAAATTACGCGAATTCGCAAAAAAAATACTCCAGCGCCCTCGAATGGAACCTAACAAATCGGACCCTCTCCATACCAAACCCACAATTCACCACCCTACAAGAACAAAAAAGCTACCTAGGCAGAATAGATTACCGGATTACTGCCCTAAAAAATGGAATCACCCTAACTACTGGATATGAAATTGGCTCCGGACAAACACCCAAACTAGAATTCAATTACCTACTCGTCAACCCTGGAGAAGGTCAATACACTTGGTTTGATCGAAACCAAGATAGCATCCTGCAAGTGGATGAAATGGAACTCGCCGTTTTTAAAGACCAAGCTAGTTATGTGCGGGTAGCCGTTTCCACACCTCAGTATATCCGAACAAATAATACACTGCTAAACCAATACTTAATGATTGAACCAAAATGGTGGCTCCAGTCAAATCCTAAGGGAGCCCTACTTTGGCTGTCTAAACTGGCAATTCAAAGCAATTGGCAAACTAACCTCCGTGTCCGCGCAAATAATCCTAACAATGCATGGAAGTTACTTCAGCACTCCATCCAGGACACAGCTCTTCTCAACGCCTTGACAACCATGAGGCATACCCTATTGCTAAACAGGGCAAACCCCTACTGGGATGCTTCTTTTTCCTACCACCAAAACAACAATCAATCGCTCATCACCACTGGAGTTGAACGAAAAACACTTCAAGAATATGTACTGCATGGTAGAACCAGAATCAATCGCTTCTGGAGCATTGAAACGGACCTTCTTCAAAATAAAAGAACAAGCGCCGCCCAATTGTTCCTTAACCGAAATTTCTTAATTGAAGGGTGGGAGCTAAGTCCCAAAATCAACTGGCTTATGGGCAATCAACTGCGTGCCTCCGCCAAATACAGCTTCAAATACAGAAATAACCAGTCAGAATTAGCGGAAAAAGCCGTTCAAAATGATTGGAATTTTTCAATTAACTGGACTCCAAGCCCAAAAAATAATAAAAATAATCCAATTACTCTCGCCACTAATCTACAAGCAAAATTCTCCTATATACAAATAGAATTCAACGGACTAGCAAATACCCCAATCGCATTTGCCATGTTAGATGGCCTACAAGACGGTCAAAATCTGCTTTGGGGACTGACAATAGACCGACAAATTTCCAAAACCATTCAACTTAATCTAAACTACGAGGGCCGAAGAACAGGCAATCAGCAAGGTATTGTCCACGTTGGGAGAATGCAACTCAGGGCCTTATTCTAAGATGCAACAGGGGCCGACCTACGCCACCATGTAGCTAACCCAAAACCCGTTATTAAATCCCATATTCCCCACCAAGCTGCCACCAAAGCCATCCCCCCCAAGCCATCAAAAAAACGAAAAATTAATAATAATCCTAAAGCAGTGTTATGCACACCAGACTCAAAGGAAAGCGCCCGGCAATCAGCTTCCGGAAGTTTTAAGACCCTACCTATCCAATATCCAGATGATAAAGCAACCCCATTGTGAACAGCCACCAGCAAAAAAGCAAAACCAAGGTATTTTACCATGTTTTCCCTATTAGCAACGATCGCTAGTACCAAAATACTGAAAAATAATAGCAGGGCAAGACGCTGCGTCCATGGCCGAATTCGTTCCGTTACAGAAGGAAATCGCGCATTTAATACCATACCTAGCACCAATGGAAGTACAATCAACTGCATAATGATTAGTGCCATCTCACCAAATCCAATAGAAAAAGACCTCCTAATCTCTTCAGAATCCGCTATCCCCCTCGACCAAAATAAAAATCCAGCTGGCGTAATAACCGATGCCGCCAAAATGATAATCGCATTCAAAGTAACCGATAAAGCAATATTCGACCTTGAATAATGCGTTAAAAAATTGGTCATATTCCCCGATGGACACATCGTCACCAACACCAATCCCATCGAAACACTCACTGGAGGCTTGAATAAATAAATAATCAAAAGCGTTAATAAAGGAAACAACACATATTGAACGACCAAACCTGCAAAAACCGATTTGGGAAAACGAACAACCTGCTTGAAATCAGTAATCCGAATGTCTAGTGATACACTAAACATTAAAAAAGCCATCGCCAAATTCAAAATAACAAGCTGGTCCGCGTTAAACTGGATTCGTAATGTATCTACTGGGTGCATAAATTGTCTTTTAAATATCGCCCAAATGTACAGAACAAGCCGAAACAATTATCTTTGTATGATGAAATACCTACTCAGCTTCGTGTTCCTGATTTGTAGCCTCCGGTATTCAAATGCCCAAACCTACTCGCACTTCTTACCTAAAAGTATCCCAAACAGAACCGTATCTTGCTCAGCAAAAGACTCAACGCTCTTTTATCAAAAAATAAAAAAACTAAAAAACACAAATACACTAGCAGATCGGACTTTCCTGGCGGCCAAACTATTTATCGGAACCCCCTATGTAGCCGGAGCCTTGGAGGGTAGGGAGGAAGAACACCTTATAATCAACTTGAGAGAACTAGATTGCTGGACTCTAATTGAATATTGCCTCGCACTCGCACTAGCAACAGAACCAGCCCAACCTTCTTTTCAAGAATTTATGCAGATTGTACAACAACTTCGATATACAGATGGAATCATCAGTGGCTATGGATCTAGGTCACATTACTTTAGTGACTGGATTTTACAAGCAGAAAAAAAAGGATTGGTAAAAGATATTACTCAAGAGCTCGGTGGAGTCCCCTACTCAAAAAAAATATCCTATATGACTGATAACCCCAAGCTTTATCCAAAAATAAACTACCCAGAAACTCTTCAGCAAATTCAAGAAGCTCAAAACCGAATCAATCAGCATCCTCGTTTTTTTATCCCCCAAAATCAAGTACCCTACATAGAAAAGCACCTGCGAAATGGTGATATTCTACTTTTTACCTCCTCTAAATCAACCTTAGATGTTGAACACCAAGGTTTTGCCTTCCGTGATCAGAACGGAGTAATCCGGCTTCTCCACGCCTCAACAACAGGTAAAAAAGTTACTATCGCGTCTAGACCTCTTTCCACCTACATCTGGCGATATCCCGCTATGTCAGGACTAATTGTCGTTCGAGTACAAAACTAAACCATCATACCTCTAATCCCTCCCTCCAAAACAAATTTGGCTGGTAGAGGTTATCAAAATACTACTCATCCTAATCCATTTCATGTCTAAAAAAACATTTTTCGCCTCCGACTTTCACCTAGGTGTTGATGCAAGGCATAGTTCCTTAGAAAGAGAAAAAAAAATTGTTCAGTGGCTGCACCGGTCAGCACCAGAAGCAAATGCCATTTATCTTGTTGGTGATCTATTCGAATTCTGGCACGAATACCGATTCGTCGTTCCACGTGGCTACGTACGCCTGTTGGGAGCCTTAGCAGAATTGAGTGATAACGGGATACCTATTTACACGTTTACAGGCAACCACGACCTATGGATGAAAAACTACTTCGAACAAGAACTTGGCATCCCTATCTATTATCAACCTATTCAACGTACAATAGAAGGTAAAACCTTCTTTATTGGACACGGTGACGGGCTAGGTCCAGGGGATACAGGCTATAAATGGATGAAAAAACTTTTTACCAACCGGTGGTGCCAATGGAGTTTCCGCCAGCTGCACCCAGATCTTGGAGCCCGCTTGGCCCACTATGCAAGTGGAAAAAGCAGAGCAGCTACCCCCGCTTCCGAACAAAACTGGCTGGGAGAAGACAAAGAATGGCTCTATCAATACTGCCTTCACAAAAACAATAATGATATTATCCCAGATTTTTTTGTCTTCGGACACAGACACCTACCCATTGACTGGCAAATGCCCAACACCAAAAGTAGGTATATCAATCTAGGTGAATGGATGTGGGCGTATTCCTATGCCGAATTTGACGGAAATGATATCAATATCCGCTTCGTAGAAAAAAACAATCCGTTGGTTACCAACCGAAACAGTACCCACACAGTATGAAATCAATCCTTAATGTTCTTTTTATAACGTTTATCCAATTCAAAGCCGCTTTGCTCTACGCACAAGGAGCACTCGACGGCTACATGAAAGGAAAGGGGAACATAGATATCGCACCTTCCATTTCGCAAATCAACGCGCAAACACTGATTGGCGCCAATCAACAAAAGTACCCAGTACCCTATTCCGGACAGTTTTTATCCTTGTTCTCCGCAGTAGGAATCAGCCCCAAACTAGACCTGATCTTAACTATTCCTTATGTAATAAGTGCGGGCCAACAAGGCCTCCAAGACGGTGGGTTTTACCTCAAATACCGCCCTATCTACCTAAAAAACGAACAAAATGGAAACTTGGGGTTCTTAATTGGAAGTGGAATTAGTCTCCCACTCTCCAACTACCAGCCTACCGTTGCAAGTGCTATAGGACAACGGGCCATCATCGCTCCCATTCGGACAATCATACAATGGGATAGTCCCTGGGGACCTTTCTTAAATTTTACCGCAGGGTATAACTGGAGACTAGATACCTACCAACAAAGTGATATCCTCCGAATCCGACAAACACGGCCCGACTACAGTCCTCAAGCTGCCCCAGACTACTCCACTTTTTTACTTAAACTAGGATTGCCAGCAGCCCACTACTATGTGGACGGATGGATAGAGTGGCAACACACCTCTCCAAATGCCGGAACAAACTTTATCCCAGGAGTAGAAGACCTGCCTCAAGCATACGGAATATCCTACACCCAAGTGGGTGGCACCGTCTACTACTCAGAAAAAGGAAACAGAGGTGTATTTTGTAGCGCGGGAAAAATACTCAGTGGCCGCAATGTGAGCAGAACCTTTCGAATAACCGCAGGAATGGTCTTTAAAATAAACCCCGTAAACCTTAAAAAAAACTAGCGAGCAAAATCCAAAATCTCTCCACGGTTGCACAACATCAACACCAAGGAAATGAAAAAGAATAAGCCCATCAATAAGTAAAGCATGCAATAACCCTTGCCGCGTGTGTTTTTTATATCACTCATGTCGCAATAAACAAATTATTTTTGAAACCGCGGCAAAAGTAAGAAGGGAATTACCACAAAATCACCTCTTGCTGCTTTTTTATCGGTATCTTTGTGCGTTTTTTTATAACATTATGTCCGACGTCATTCAACTCTTACCCGAAAATGTAGCAAACCAAATCGCAGCAGGCGAGGTTGTTCAACGCCCAGCCTCTGTTGTCAAAGAGTTATTGGAAAATGCTATTGACGCAGGAGCCAATCATATCCAATTAATTGTAAAAGAAGCCGGTAAGACATTTATCCAAGTTATCGATAATGGATGTGGAATGTCAGAAACCGACGCCCGTATGTGCTTCGAACGCCATGCAACATCCAAAATTCGAACCTCACAAGACCTGTTTTCCATCAGGACAATGGGATTCAGAGGGGAGGCCATGGCATCCATTGCAGCAGTTGCACAAGTCGAACTCCGCACCAGAAGAGCTACTGACGAACTTGGAACAAAAGTGGTTATCGAAAATACCGTCGTGGTTAGACAAGAGCCCTGCCAATCACCTGTAGGAACAGCTATCACTGTAAAAAATCTGTTTTTTAGCGTTCCCGCCAGAAAAAATTTTCTTAAAAGTGATACCATCGAAATGCGCCACATACTGGATGAATTCCAGCGTGTAGCCATGGCTAACCCCGATGTATTCCTAAGCCTACATCATAATGACCAAGAAATATTCCACCTGCCCGCCGGAAATCTTCGCCAACGGGTAGTAAAACTTTTTGGAGAAGCAATAAATAAAAAACTGGTGCCCGTCCAAGAAGAAACAGAATTACTAAGTATTAATGGCTTCGTAGGCAAACCCGACTATTCCAAAAAAACACGAGGAGAGCAGTTCTTCTTCGTAAATAATCGATTCATTAAAAGCGCCTATCTCCACCATGCCGTAGTCGGTGCTTATGAAGATCTACTCCCCAACGACTTCCATCCACTCTATGTACTGTTTATCGATTTAGATCCAGCTCACCTAGATGTTAATATACACCCTACTAAACAAGAAATTAAATTCGATGACGAACGACTTGTCTACAATATCCTCAAAGTAAGTGTCAGACACGCTTTGGGAACCAATAGCGTTACTCCAACCCTAGATTTTGAACAAGACCAAAACTTCCTTTCTAATCGAATCCCTCAAGAATCCCCAGCGCCCCAACATACTACCAATGTCTCCCACACCCCAATAAGTAGGGGAGCAAACTCATTAAGTGATCAAAATAGACATAATAATAACCTGCGAAACTGGCAGGATCTCTACCAAGGACTAGACTTAATCAAACAACAGCCCGTATCCACACCACAAGATGAAGAAAACGAAGGAGACATTGTTGTAAATATTGAACAATGGCTTGCTGCCACACCTCTACCAAAACAAGCCGAAGGAAATGTAGAAATCATGGCGATCGATGATGAAACCGGGAGTTTCTCAAAAAGTAAAAAAGAGCCTTACCAAATTCATAGCCAATACATCGTAAGCCATATCAAATCGGGATTCTTGCTGATTGACCAACAGTACGCCAGCGAGCGAATCTTATATGAACGCTACATGGTGGCCTTGGCAAACCAACCTATCGCCACACAACAAGCGCTCTTCCCCAGAACCATTGAACTCCCTCCAGCTGATGCCACCATACTTCGCGACATTCTTCCCGAAATAAATCTTCTAGGATTCGATATCGCAGAATTCGGTGGAAATACCTTCGTAATACACGGGAAACCAGCCGACCTTCCAATTAGTGCAGACGAAGGCGCGCTTGTAGAAAAAATGATTGATCAATACCGCAATAACCTGTCATTAAACTTGGGAACTAAAGAAAACCTAGCAAGATCCATGGCAAGGAATGCCTCTCTTAAACGCGGCCAATCGCTCAGCACCCAAGAAATGCAAGACCTGATTGACCAACTGTTTGCCTGTGAAGTACCCTATAAAAGTCCATTTGGCAAAAACTGCTTCATTACCATGGAATTGGAGGACCTATCCAAAAAATTTGCAGGATAATCTCCAATATATCACTCAACAACTAGACCACTATGTCTCAATATAATTTCTATCAACCCTTCAGCGGCGTTATTAAACACCTTATAATTATCAACGCCTTAATGTTTTTTGGTACCAATCTACTACTTGGAGAGGGTTTTAATGGAGACCCTGGAAGATTGGTATTAGCTGCTTATATGCCAGGATCAGAGTATTTTAAGCCCTACCAAATCCTCACGCACATGTTTATGCACGGCAACTTGATGCACTTACTTTTTAACATGATGGCCCTCTTTTTCTTTGGCCCAATGATTGAAATGGTGTGGGGCGAACGCCGTTTTTTAATTTACTACCTGAGCTGCGGATTAGGAGCCTACTTCATTTATATAGGTGTTCAAGCTTGGGAACTAACAAATCAAGGCCTCAACCCAACCGATTCAAATATCCCGATGCTAGGCGCTTCTGGGGCCATATTCGGCGTATTAGCTGCATTCGCTTACCTTTTCCCAAATAATGTGATCAGCCTTATCTTCCCTCCTATCTCGCTCAAAGCAAAGTATTTTGTGCCCATCATGGCTGTACTTGAGCTCATTTACGGCGTACAAGGAATCTCAACAGGTGTCGCACACTTTGCACATCTGGGGGGGGCGTTAACAGGTTTCTTAATTTTATCCGCTTGGTATAAGTGGGGTAAAAAAAGATAATAACCGCCTCCGCTTTAACAACTAACAAAAAAGCCTCGAACATGTCTTTGTTTAATTCAATGTGGCGCGAATTGGAGTATGGCTTCCGTATGGGTAATATGGTACGAAAGCTTATGCTTGTTAATATAGTTATTTTTGTCTTGGTACAAATCTTACACCTAGGCACTAATATTTATGCCGGCGGAATGGAAGGTGGATATCTTGCCTTCTGGGATATCCTCCATTACTTTTGCATGCCCTCTGATTGGAAAGAATTACTTAGCCATTTATGGACACCGTTCACAAGCATCTTCCTACACGAAGGGGTATGGCACTTGGTAGGAAATATGATATGGCTCTCCCTCTTCGGTACCATTGTCGGAGACTTAATTGGCGACAGAAGAGTGCTACCTATTTACCTAATAGGAGGCCTAGCAGGCGGTCTTACGTATTTCCTCTCCGCTAACCTTTCCACTACGATCGGTACGCACGCTCTAGGTGCATCCGCAGCAGTCATGGCCTTCGGGGGCGCAGCAATTATCCTTAATCCCGACTACAGGGTGGGACTTCTACTTCTGGGTGAAGTAAAAATTAAATATATCGTCCTATTTATGGTCCTGATCGACCTAGTAAGCGTAACCGGCAATCAAAATGCTGGAGGCCATGCCGCTCACTTGGGAGGCTTTCTCTCCGGAATATTATTTGTCTACGCACTACGAGACCGAAAAGACTGGTCGGAGCCAATCAATCATTTTTTAGACAAATTAGGACAGCTACTTGACGCTATAAGCCATCGACTTTCACGCCGCAAGTCCCCAAAAATGAAAATTACCTACAGTAAGAAAAACAATTCCGGGAAAACGGCGCCTACAAGAGAAGAAATGAACCACCAAGAAAAAATTGATGCAATTCTAGATAAAATAAAACAGAAAGGATTCGACCAACTATCTCAAGAAGATAAAGACTTTCTCTATAACGCAAGTAAAAAGTAAAAAATCTTCTATTATCGCCTAAAAGGGTCGGAAAAACGTGGGTCTGTTAAGGTGTAACTATCTTCTAGTGTATATAAAAAGTCAACTAGAGCCACTTTATCCGACGCAGTAAGCTGAAGGCGCTTAGGTGAATAGCTTTGTGAGGCCTCATTGAAAACAAGTAAATCACCATGAAGCCCAAAGATTGCCTGAATCCCCGAATCATAGTGCTCAATAACTTCCATTAAGCTCCCAAATCGACCGTCGTGCATGTAGGGCCCAGACACCGTAATATTCCGAAGCCCAGGAACCCTGAACACTCCCCGCTCATAAAAAAGCCCAGATATAGCCCCTTTCCCGGGGTCTGTATAAGGGTTTTCCAGTCCATTATTCGCCTCAAATATCAATGGAGGCGAATACAAAGAGCCATGACAGGAATGACAATGTTCCATGTAGAGAGCCTTCCCTCTATTCTCGGAAAAAGAAAAATCAGAAAAAACATCGCCTACAAAATCAACACCTCCTTCTTTCAATAAAGCACGGTCAAACGGGGTATTTATCGAAGTCATGGACGCCATAAAATGAGAAAGCGCCTCATATACCCGCTGCTCCGTAATTATACTATCCCCCCAAGCCTGATCCAATAGCCATGGATAGTAAGGCTGTTGCCGTATACGTTCAAGTACCTCTGTCATGGAAAGCCCCATCTCATGCTCATTAACAAAAGCACTTTTTGCTTGCTCCCCAACAGAATGCGCACGACTATCCCAAAATAATGGCAAACGAACACCCCCTGAAGAATCAATACCCATCGCTCCTCCAAACCAAATCGTATTGCTTAACGCCATGCTGTTGCGCGTGCTACTCCTTCCATAAATCCCTTGACTAAATCGCCTAGGATCTGAAAAACCATACTCCTGACGATGGCAACTTGCACAAGAAACCAACCCATCTTCTGACAAATGCCGATCATAAAATAAAACCCGACCCAATTGTACTTTACTTGGATCTCCCTCCAAAGCCTCAAAAAATCCAGTAAAATAGTCGGGAAGTACAATCTCCACTTCGGGAGCCTTTTCCGTTAAAGACAAGTACGGCGCAACCCCAAACCTGAATGCATCCGTCATGCCAACAGAGGGGGACTCTTCCTTCTTACAAGACGACATGCCGAGCAAAACCAATAAAGAAATCCCGCTAATTCGAAAGAAATAATATCGTATTTTCTCCATTGTACCACTATATACTTCGAAATTCAACCCCTGCTTTCGATAACGAAGACAGGGTACTTAATCCTATGATAATGAAAAGTAAGTGCTCCTGCTGAATCATTGTGAATCAGCAAACTATTTTGCAGCTCTCTTCTTTGTAGCTGTTTTCAACCTTGCCTTAGTCACTCGATCAGTATCAGCTGGGACTCGTTTGCCCTCAATAATCAATACACACAACGGTGGCATCTGAAACGAAAGAGAATGCGCTCTTCCGTGTGATGGAACCGCTTTGCCAAACTTGAGGGTAGTATCCACTCCACTACCACCATATTTTTCTTCATCACTATTTAATACAAGCTTCCATGACCCTTCAAATGGGACACCAACAGTATAGTGCTCAATTACCGTAGTCTGAAAATGACATACCACTAAAACTGTCGGATCTTCCTCATTACCCTTCCTAAGATAAACTAAAACAGAATTAGTTGTATCATCCCCACTTATCCATTCATAACCATCCGGCACAAATGCATGCCTCCACAAGGCAGGGGTATCCCTATAATAGTGGTTTAAATCGCGAACCCAAGCCTGACAACCCTTATGATAGCCATATTCCAAAAGCTCCCATGTAACACCTCGATCGTGGCTCCATTCCGTACTCTGAGCGATCTCTCCTCCCATAAATAATAAATGTGAACCAGGATGCGTCCACTGATGCCCGTAAAGAGCTCTGAGGTTCGCATGCTTCTGCCACTCGTCCCCAGGCATCTTCCCAAATAATGATGCCTTCAGGTGAACAACCTCATCATGACTCAATGGAAGCATAAACCGCTCCGAAAAAGCATACACCATCGAAAAAGTAATCTCGTTTTGATGCCATCGACGGAATAAAGGCGCCCGCTTGAAATAGCTCAACGCATCGTGCATCCAGCCCATCATCCACTTCTGCCCAAAACCTAGTCCGCCCTCCCACACAGGTCGACTCACCCCTGGAAATGCTGTGCTCTCCTCCGCAATGGTCTCTACTCCAGGATACTCCCTATAAACCGCCTCATTAAACTCTCTTAATAATGAAATCGCCTCTAAATTTTCTCTGCCTCCATACACATTGGGAATCCACTCGCCCTCCTTTCTTGAATAATCTAGATATAACATGGACGCAACTGCATCCACTCGAAGACCATCCGCATGATATTGATCCAACCAAAATAGAGCATTGGAAATTAAAAATGACCGCACCTCGTTGCGCCCATAGTCAAATATATAACTGTTCCAATCTGGTTGGTACCCCCTCCGAGGATCCGCGTATTCATACAGGTGCGATCCATCAAATAAATACAACCCGTGTATATCTCCCGGAAAATGAGAGGGAACCCAATCCAATATTACACCAATTCCTTCCTGATGAAAACGATCAATTAAAAACTTAAAATCCTCTGGTGTTCCAAACCGGGCGGTCGGAGCAAAAAAGCCTGTTATCTGATAACCCCAAGACGGAAAATAAGGGTGTTCCATCACTGGCATGAACTCAACATGCGTAAACCCCATCTCCTTCACGTATGCCACCAACTCCTCACCAAGCTCATGATAGTTTAAGGAGCGGTTACCGTCTTCCAGTATCTTCTTCCATGAGCCTAAGTGCACTTCATAAACCGACCAAGGACGAGCCTCTCCCGAAGAAGATGCCCTCCTTCCCATCCACTCCCTATCTCCCCAAGTATAAGCTTGATCCCAAACAATACTGGCCGTCCGAGGAGGTGTCTCGTACTTGCGTGCATAAGGATCCGCCTTGTCTAAAGCAGCACCATTGTGCATCGTTATATGATACTTATAAACCACACCATGCCCTACCCCGGGAATAAAACCCTCCCATATTCCACTATTGTCCCAACGTGGCAATAAAACATGGGAGTTTGGATTCCAACCGTTAAAATCTCCTGTCACACTGACCTGCTTGGCATTAGGTGCCCAAACAGCAAAGTAAACACCCTTCCTGCCATCCTGTACCACACAGTGACTACCCATCTTCTCATAAAGTCGAAAATGCTTGCCTGCCTGAAACAAGGCAATATCAAAATCTGTAAAAAGCGAAAACGGTTTTACCATAAATCTGTAGTCCTATTGAATATCAGTGCAAAAGAACACCTTTTATTCATTGATTCAAAATGAAATCACAAATCAAGTCAACAAAGTTATTCCCGAGGTAATGGCCTGTCTAACCACCGCTTTAAAAATGGATGACTAAATACGGCTAATAACACAATAACAACACCAACATAAAAATTAGGAGGCAAGGACTTGTTCTCTTGGAAAATAAACATCGCCAATAAAACACCATAAACCGGCTCAAGATTAATTGTAAGGTTGGTAGCAAAAGCACTAATGTGACGCATCGCCTTCAATGTCAAATAATGCGGTAATAACGTACACACCCAAGCTAACACAACCAACCAAACCCAATCTGTACCAACAGGCCAAACCAATGCCCACGTTGGACGAACCAACACCAATGCTACCGATGTAATTAAAACAGCCCCAGATAACTCGAATAAACTCATAGCTAATGGGGGAGGAGGCCGTAAATCAATTTCTCGCTTGTTGTATGCTGTAAATACAGCAGCAATCAACGCCCCCAAAACACCAACCCCAAACCCCGTCTTCATCCCCCAATCAAGATCTCCCACCATCAAAACCATCCCCGGCAAGATCAAGATGCCTAAACCCAATTCATACCATATAATCTTCCTCCTCAAAATTATCGGCTCCGTAAAGGAGGCAAATAACGTTGTCATTGCCATACTAGCTACCGCAACAGACGCATTAGATAACTTGACAGCTCCATAAAAACAGATCCAATGTATTCCAATCAAAGCACCGATAAGTAATAACCGAAAAGCCTGACGACCCTCTACTAATCGTCGCTGCTCCTTCGGTACTAGCCAAACCAATAAACCAACACAAAGCACCACCCGCCACCACACTAAAGGCAACGCAGATACTTGTATTAATTTACCTAATATAGCAGTAAATCCCCAAATTAATACACAAAAATGAAGTGATAAATATGCTTTTTGCTTATCTGTCATAGAAAAACAAAGGTAGCTCTATCTTACCATACCCAATACTAAAAAACCAAGTCCCTGTTTGGACTTTTTCTAAATTAGATCCACGAAAGGGCCTTGACAATCAAGTGACAATGGGCCGTTAGAGCCGTACTAATTTTGCAGCCTAAAATCGACTCAATCCATTGTATGCTGGAAGGTTATCATTTACTTACATTAACACACCGAAACGCCCGACTCGAAGAAATAGGTCACCTCATCCCGGACCCAAATGCACTACCCAATGTCCTTCAAGTGATCAAATCCGAAATGGGTTGGGAGGAATTGTATTGGACAGCCACGTGTAATAGAATTATCCTCGCATGGTATGACCCTTCCGCCAATAATAATCAATTAGAAATATCTAAAATCTTACTGCTCCTACAACCCCAATCACAAAATAAACACTCCCTTCTTGCCCAAAAAGCCCAATACCTGCAGGGGGGAGATGCCGTACGTCACCTTTTTGAAGTAACCTCCTCCATGGACAGCCTAGTGGTAGGAGAACGAGAAATCGTTCGGCAAATGAGGGAATCATATGAAAAATGTGCAAAATGGGGCCTGACTGGCGATAATTATCGCCTATTAATGAAACAAGCTATAGAGATTTCAAAACAGGTATTCAATGAAACCGGCATAGGAGAAAAAGCACTCTCTGTAGTAGCCCTAGCGTATGCAATGCTCCAGAAAAAAGGAATATCCCACAACAGCCATATTGTATTGGTAGGAGCGGGTGAAACCAATAAACTTTTGGTCAAATTTCTATTAAAAGACGGCTTCAAAAAAGTAACCATTTTTAATCGAACCGTCCAGAAAGCAACAGAATTGGCAGCCTTCTTTGAATATGGAGAAGCATTTGGACTAGACGAGTTACCCTCCTTCAAAAAATCGTTCGACGCTCTTGTTGTCTGTACAAGTGCGGTAGAACCAATCATCACAGAACCTCTTTTTAACGAAATAACAGAAAATACCAATCGCGACTATATAATTGTAGATCTTTCTGTCCCAAATAACGTAAGTCGAGAAGTCGCTGACAAACACAACGTTCAATTCATTGACATTGAACACCTCAAACAGATAGCAGAGGAAAATTTAGCCCACAGGGAAGGCGCTCGTCAACAAGGTGTAATCCTCTTAAATGAGAAAATGAACCTTTTTAGACAAGAATGGCACCAAAGGCAAGTGGAAAAAATGCTCCACCCAATGATCTCTGAAATCAAACAAGTAAAAACACGCGCGGTCGAAACGGTATTCGCAGAAAAAATAAACGACCTCGACCCTTCCTCCAAAGAACTCCTGCTGGAAATACTAAATTATATGGAGCGGAAATGCGTGGCGATTCCCGTTAAGACAATAAAGAAAATCGCCAACGCTAAAACTTCGAAACAGATGCAGCCAAAATAACTATTCCTGCTCGTCCGAAATCCGGTTAAGTAAGTTGGCAACACGGTACATCTCGTCCACCGTATCATCCAAATGGAACCTGATTTCGGGCATCCGCCTTAACTGCTTCCCAATCTTCCTAACCAACGCCTGGGATAAATGCTGAATATTATCTTCCAACTCCAGTATCACCTCTTGTTTCAACTCCGTACCATACACACTAATGTATATGTTAGCTAATAATAAGTCAGGAGTCATCCGAACATTCGTAACCGTAACGAGCTTGTCCCTACCATAAATTAAGCTCCCCTCCTCCGTTAATATAGTTCCAAAGTATCGACGGATTAACTCGCCCACTTGCTTTTGTCTTTTACTTTCCATGTCGCTAATTGCTTTTTCGAAACCGTATACAGCTTCGTTGTATGAAATACAAAGGTACGCCGGTGAGTGATATGCCGCCGCATTAATTCAGTACTACTTTCCCCCCTTCCATATATTCCAGAAATACCAGGCTATTAGTACCTCCCCAAAAACAGCTTCACTACCTATTAATTACCATCCCACAAAACGAAAATCGCTTTGAATAAGTTTCCTTTTGCAGCTTCCAAATAATTTTTGGATTTTTTATTGAAAAAATTTGGCAGATAAAACATAATCGTCTTACCTTTGCCCCGCTTTTAAAGAAGCATAGGTTGATCTCGTAGCTCAGTCGGTAGAGCACTTGACTTTTAATCAAGGAGTCATGGGTTCGAGTCCCATCGAGATCACTTCAAAAAGTCCCTTCAAGTTAGCTTGAATGGGACTTTTTTCATTTTTTAACTTCCTGGCTCCGATAATCTCCATTTTATAAATCAGGGCATCTTCTCATTTTGACCCGATGGAGCCAAACTATTCCTCTGCCATACAGAGGATCTTACGAAACTATCAAACATTTTTTGCATTTTTACATCGGAAAATTTCAAAGGCTTAAAACGCCTCCAGAAGCATTCAACAAATGGCTCAATTTCAACCTCACTGTGTATGGACGCCCTTCCAAGTAAAGCATTAAGACAATCCTTCCTCCTCCTCATTATTGGAGCACTCTTAGCATTACTTTTTTGGCAGCTCAAATTTTTTCTGCCCGCCTTCCTAGGGGCCTATACCCTTTATGTTCTTTTAAGGAAGCCTCTTTTTTTCTTGGTTACTCAAAAAAAATGGAACCCCAAGCTTGCAGCTGCGATTCTGCTTTTCTGTTCCATCATTTTGGTAATGCTTCCCGTAAATGCCGTTTTCCAAATACTTGTATCCAGAATCCTACCAGCACTAGAGCACTCTCCAGATGTGCTTAGTACCATCGAAAAAATAGTGCACCAACTTGAAGAAAAGTACCACATCACCGTACTCACTCCCGATATGCTCCAAAAAATGACCAATTGGGGCGTCCAAGAACTCTCTGGTGCCGTAAGTGCCTCGTTAGCAGGTATTCTCTCTTTACTCGTCGCCTATTTCATACTCTGGTTTATGCTGGCCGAAGGACAACAAATGGAACGCCGATTCTTTGAATGGCTACCCCTCCGGCCGGACAGTGAGCAATACGTCCGAGAACGACTCCATGATCTAGTAATATCGAATGCCTTAGGCATCCCCCTTATGGGAATTGTACAAGGCTTATTTGGACTAATAGCCTATATCATTGTCGGCATTCCAGAACCCATAATGTGGTTTGTAATCACTATGCTAGCAGGCATGCTTCCCGTGTTCGGGGTCGCACTCGCCTATATCCCACTTTCCTTAATCGAAATAGCCAACGGCCATCCAGGCGTAGCAACCTTTATTCTACTGTATGGCTTTATCGTTCTTGGCTCTGTAGATAACATTGCACGTATGTGGGTCCTAAAAAAAATTGGAAATGCACACCCCCTTGTTACACTATTTGGGGTTATTGCAGGACTTAAGTTATTCGGATTCATTGGGTTTGTATTTGGACCCATTATGGTATCCATGCTCATCCTTCTTTTCCAACTCTACGGAAAAGAATTTGGCACACGCGAGAAAATAATAGTACCAGAAGAATAATTAGCCTTAAAGAAAGTTACACTCCCTTTTTACTGCCCCAAATCTCCACATGTAGCCTATCCGTGTAGCGAAAAGAGTGCTCCTTACAAACCTCAACCAACCACTGCCTCTTTTTTGAAAGAGCCGGACGAGAGGTTGCCTCCGGCATTAACCACACTTTCTCTGCTGGAATTGAATAACGATTTGCCAATTCCAGTACCTCCTCCAAATCCTGCTTCTCAGCAATTACAAACTTAAAGTGGGCCTTTGGACTGCCAACAAAAAACTGGTATGCCTTTGGCTTTTCCCGTAATGCCTGGGCATTAGCACTATTCGCTAATTTAGGTGAAATATTATATTGATTAATTAACGCATCAAACTCAGCAGTTGGAACAATAGTACCATTAGACTCAACCTCAAACCAATATCCTGAATCAATTGACCTTAACTCCTTCATGAGCTCTGTAAGAGGGGCCTGCTGCAACATCGGCTCTCCACCAGTCAAAATGACGTTCTTGCATGGAAAATTCCGCACTAACTGCACCGTATCAAAAATAGTTAAGGCTGCCGTCCACGCTGATTTTTCAAATTTTTTATAGCCAGGCGACCCATCATTTACGTGCTTAAAACGAGTCCCTGTCCAATTCCAAGTATAATCCGTATCACACCAAATGCAGTGAAGATTGCACATGGATGTTCGAACAAATATAGAAGGCTGCCCTTGACTCTTCCCCTCTCCTTGAATAGAAAAGAACACCTCTGGCTCACCTGCTAATCTGGCCAAGATCAGTTGCTGCTGCTTGTCGTTGTTCATATTATAACGCAAAGGTACGCTTCTATCTATTTCCAAATGCCAATAACACACTTTTGTCTAGATTTTGAATCTACTAACCAACACCCTTACAATACTTAGGGTAAAAAAACAACTTACTTTTGTATGTAATTGACAGTCTACTTGTTTTCATCCAGCAGCACTATGAACGTTTTCATACCATCACTAATAGCTCTTTTCCTACTTTCCTCCATGCTTGGTAACACACAGAGTGTATTGGAAGGCCAAGTGATAGATCCCGAAGGAGAACCCCTCGCTTTTGTAAGCATTCTTCTTAAAACAGATCACGACGTAGTGTTATTTTCAGACATCGACGGAAGGTTCAAGCACCAACTGCTAGCTCCATGCTCCTCCATCACATTAAGATATGTTGGATTCGATGAAAAAACTATACAAAACCCTGATACAAGGCACCCTATTACAATTATTCTTCAGCCTTCCCACTTAATACTTGATGCCGTTGACATAATAGCTGGCGAAAATCCTGCTGATCGGCTTATGAAACGGGCAGTAGCAAATCGACACCTGAATAACCCAGAAAGAAGTAAGTCCTATTCCTGTAAGACCTACAGCAAAATGACGATCGACCTGCTGCCAAACGCAAGTGCACTAGAAAAGCGAAATCAAAAAGAAGAAAATCAAAAAGAGATTTTAAAAATGGAGGCAATGATGAAGCAGCAACACCTCCTAATAATGGAAAGTGTCACTGAACGAAACTTCTTAAATCCCAATCTCCTCCAAGAAAAAGTCCTTCATAATCGGATTAGTGGACTAAAAAATGCTGAGTTAGTTGCACTTGCCAACTCCATCCAACCATTCTCATTGTATGGAGATTTTTTGCCAATCATGGGGAAAAAGTTCATTACTCCCTTGTCTCCGGGAAGCACTAAACTCTACTTCTTTAATCTAGAAGACACGATTTATCATCATCAAGATACCATTTGGGTAATTTCCTTTAAGCCCAAAAAAGGGAAAGTTTTTGTCGGCCTCAAAGGTGTCCTTCACCTCAATTCTAGACAATATGCTATCCAGCATGTTCTGGCTAGTCCAGCATTTGGAACTGAAAATCTAGACATGAAAATCGAGCAGGCCTACACCTATATTGATCCAAGCACCCTCTCCGAAAAGGGCAGGTGGTTTCCCTTGCAACTCAATTTTGAACTAACTGCAGCGAAATACCCAGCTCCAGAAATGGGGATTAAATTGACTGGGCACAGCTATATCTCGCAAGTAAATACACGGCCCAACCTAAAACCAAAAGATTTTAACCGAGACCAACCCATCGTATTAATTCAACAGGGCGACCCAAGGGATTCAACCGTCTGGGTTCCTTGGAGAACTCATGAACCCTTATCGATTAAAGGTAAAAACACCTACCTCAAAGTGGATAGTTTAGGAGATGCACTTAGGCTGGATCGATGGTCAAAAGCGCTCAATGCCCTTTCAAGCGGCATTTGGCCTATCATTGATCCAGTTGGTATTCGACTAAATCGAATCCTTCAACTTAACGAGTACGAAGGCGTGCGAATTGGCGCCGAATTCACTAATGCACAAGCCAAACCCCTCCGCCTACAACGCAAATTGGAGTGGGGCACCGGACTCGGATATGGATATCTCGACAAAAGAATAAAGTATAATGCTTACGGATTATGGCGAATCAACCGAAACCGACAAACCCAACTCCAATTAGCCTATAGATCAGATATTGAAGAGCCTGGAGCTGTTTATGAGTTAGGAAACAATGCCATTTTGAACAGACGGCTGTACGCAAAGCGCATGGACAATCTAGATGAGGTACTTGTTCAGTTTTCATCTAGAATACAAAAATCATTTACTGCTGGAATTCTGGCACGAAAACAATACCTTAGTCCTACTGGTTACGACTATTCTTTTCAGGTATCCGAAAATCAACTTGTGAATCAGTTTTCCTTTCTAGAAACAACCATCCAAACCCGATTCGCATGGGGCGAAACATCTCGATCCTTTCTTGGCAACCCAGTATCCATTAATCGCCTCCCTGTAGTTGAGTTCGCAAGCACATTAGGGAAATGGGAGGGCGGGAACTACAACCGTTTCTTGATCTCCGCTTATCAATCCCAATTCATTCAAAAAATTGGATACCTACAATGGCGTATAGAAGCAGGAAAAGCCCTTGGAGCTCTACCAATCGCAAAACTCTTTTCCCAAAATCAAATCGGAGAAAGCTTTAACGGCATCAACGTGGCACAGACCTTTCAGGCACTACCAGATACCTTTTTTCTTCATGACCAATTCCTTAACCTGTTCATTGCTCAGGAGGTTGGCCCTATTCTTTACCAGCGTACCTATTCAGCACCATTTCTAACCCTTCTGTATAACCTAGCAGCTGGAACACTTTCCAACCCACAAAAACACACCCAGTTGAAATTCACCTCTATGCAAAAGCCCTATCACGAGGGCGGAATCAAGATCGATAATATTCTTCGATTAAACTACTTGGACCTTGGGTGGATTGGGGTGGGCGTTGCAGCCTATTATCGGTTTGGATTTTGGTCATCTCCAGACTGGCGACAAAATGTAGTCTTCCGGCTTTCCACAAAATTAACTTTGTAAAATAATTATACGCCTCGGATATACGGAATACGGCAATATCAGCGTTATTCAATTCTTTTAACATTTGGCTCAACTCTATGTCAAACACCACACATAAAATACTACTGGTTGAGGACGATCAAAACTTTGGGGATGTCTTGCGCTCTTATCTTGAAATGCACGACTATACCGTCACTCTCGCAACGGATGGAGTACAAGGTATAGAGGCTTTCAAAAAGTCGGCCTATGACCTTTGTATATTTGACGTGATGATGCCCAAAAAAGATGGCTTCACCCTTGCTAAAGAAGTTCGAGAGCGAAACCAAGAAGTGCCCATCATTTTCTTAACCGCCAAAACCATGAAGGAAGATATCCTACATGGATTTAAGCTAGGGGCTGACGATTACATCCCTAAGCCCTTTAACTCAGAAGAGCTACTCTATAGAATTCAAGCAATTCTAAAAAGGTCTGCCAAACAACCTGATCCCAAAGATGATCAAAAGGAGTTTAGCTTCGGCGAATACCACTTCAACTACCCGCTCCGTATCCTTACGTACAATGGAACCGCCGATGAGCAAGAAGAAACCAACTGGAAGTTAAGTCCAAAAGAAGCAGAACTATTGCGACTTTTCTGTAAGTACCTAAATGATGTAATGCCCCGGTCTGAGGCCCTCACTAAAATATGGAATGAAGACAACTATTTTACAGCGCGATCTATGGACGTTTTTGTCACTAAACTGCGAAAATACCTCTCCAAAGATCCAAATATAGAAATTGCCAATATCCATGGAAATGGCTTCCGCCTATTAGTTAGAAGTTCTAATCCCTAACCTGCAACGCTGAAAAGCGCCTAACAAATAAACAACAACTACTTATCATTCCTACCACCCAAAAGAATCACAACCACATTGTCCCGATTTCAGATCTCAAAACTGTATAATCGGGACTTTTTTTACTGAAAATGGGCCATTCCTACGAAAACGTAAGAATGGCCCATGTTAATTATCAGAAACTATCGTTACCTGATTTATTACCGCTGAACAGCAATACGACGAACAGCTGTCTGATTGTCCATACGAATACGGACAGTGTACATACCTGCTGCTACCGTGCTCAAGTCGATCACCTGATTTACACTTGTAGTCTTACCAGCTTGTAGGGTATTAACCACTTGTCCAAGTGTATTTACTACCTCAATCTGAACGTCAGCCGCTTGCTCCAAAGACATGTTTACATTCAACAAGCCTGTGGTTGGATTTGGTGTTAAGCTCAAGGACTTAACAGAAGCTGGATCTGAAGTTCCAACAGTGATATCCAACACAAAGTCATCCACACATCCAGAAGGATCGCTAATAGTAACCGTATAAGCAACGTTTGGAACGTTGGTCAGGCTTGAAGAAGTTGATCCATTGCTCCAGTTAAACTGGTATAAAGAAGGATCTTCCAAAGCACCAGGCAAACCACCTGCAGCCTCAATTTCAACATTTACGTTACCAGGAGTAGATCCAGGAGTAGAGAAAGAGAACGCAACAATTGGCTCCAATTCTGGAAGAATAGTTAGCTGGTGAGATTCACCAATATAGTAGCATCCTCCATCAATATTGATATTGAAAATACGAGAAACTCCTGCTGGATCAATCAAGGTACCACCGCCTACAACTACAGAAGTCAAGTAGTAAACACCAGGAGGGAAGGCAGAACCATCATTAGGCAAGTTAACCAAAATTACATTTGGACTCGCAGTAGTAGAGGCAATTCCAGGAATAGAACCAGGCCAAACATTAGGAGACAATGGCTCAGTAGTGATACACCAAATGTGACCTGCGATCGGACCCTCATTAGGAATAGTATAAGACGCAGGATCAACAGCCATCAAACTTGTCAAGTTATCACT